>Ga0316204_10008504_pt1 | contig 14207 bp, 9 predicted proteins | sample 6monrhotite_MG_2_FD_205661 | JGI IMG/M metagenome (GOLD analysis project Ga0316204, IMG submission 205661) | Microbial mat bacterial communities from mineral coupon in-situ incubated in ocean water Damariscotta River, Maine, United States -... | ecosystem: Environmental > Aquatic > Marine >...
GCGTTTCTGCGGACATGCTTCAAGCGCTGGCACTTTATTGTGCACTGGCTTAGCTTTGCGCGCTTTGCGCACTAGTTGGTTAATGGTAGGCATTTTTGTTCCTTGCCGTTTTTCTCTGTCACCATCATTCCAAACAACCTGTTTTGCATGCAGCAAAAACAACCTCAATCGGCAGCTTCTTGCTCCAATCAGGTTATTCGGATCGATTCTAATTTCATCTCTTAGCCAGTAAACCCCAGCGTCTAGGCCGATTTAGCCTACCACCTGAGCTCTGGCGAGGTGCGCTATCTACTGCGAAATCAGGAAAAGGTCAACCGAAAGATTCATAAACATTACGCTATTTTTTTATGCCTACCGTTCAGGCTGGAGTGATGTTGCATAGCGCGCACTTTGATGAAACAATACTAAACCGTACCAATCCAATGAAAACATCACGTAAAGAAGCAAATTTCAATGGTGAAAACCAGCCCTCAATCACTGCATTTTTTAACGCATGCATCAAAAGATGCCGCCGATTGGCCATTTTATCAAAGCATGAGGCACACCAACACAAAAGTCACTGTTTTCGGCAACTCAGTTAGCCTTAAATATCCGAGAAGGTTGTGGTTATACGTGGTGGGCTGGCCCAGGCTCTTTCTTTCGGGCTTTACCCTTGCAGGACAGTCAATCCAGGCCTTACAGCCTGCAACAATTGTTACCGCTCATGACCATATGATCTTGCAAGCATACAAAATTAGGCGTTTCTGGTCTTTAAAAGCAAGGCGAACACCTCATCGCCTTGTCCTTCATGGCTTCATTTTCACTCAGAGATCATCTCAAGCGCTAAATATTCTGCGAAAAATCTATTTTGGTACACTATTTCGCGGTGTCGACTTGATCATTTGCCATTCTAATCACGAAATCCCGAATATTCGCACGTTGGTTAACACAACAAAAACCAGCGTTCAGGCTGTCCATTACGGAATCGGTGAAGGTGACATTATTAAAGCCTGGTGGAGCGATTTTCAGGGCGGAAAAGCTGAGCCCTCAGTTCACTCCCCACTTAGAATATTATCCGCAGGTCGGTCTTCTCGCGATTATGCCTCGCTTGCCAATGCAATGAAGCTGTTGAGCTCGGGATATGCCTGTGATATCATTTGCGATAGTTATGAGGTGGCTCCCAAAGCGATTGAAGGCGGCAGCGTTACCGTTCATAGAAATGTCTACGGCCATGAGTATACCCAAAAAATACTGGCCGCTGACATTGTCATGATACCCATAGCAGCTGATGACATTTCAGCCGGTCAAATGGTGCTTTTGCATGCATTAGCCGCAGCTCGGCCGGTTATTCTGACCAAAACACCAACTTCATCTGAATATATTGAGGATACAGCTCTCACTCGCCTTGTCCCCCCTGCAAACCCCGAAGCAATTGCGTCTGCAATCGACGACATATCAAAATTATTGCCATTAAGTACTGATAACAGGAACACTATTCGCCGCCTGTTCGATGACAAATTTTCTGATGCCGCCCACGGACGGACAGTCTACCGCCTCTTTTCTGAAACATTTGCACTTGAGTAATTCCATAAAGGGCAATTCGCAGGGACCGATGATGACAGCATTTGATGCTGTCTTGCTTAAGTAAGGGTGCAAACTATAGATGTAGCTCCAGTCAACGCTAAAAAACTACAGCCTTCTCCGTTGCAGCATAAAAAAGGCTCGCCAAAGCGAGCCTTTCTTAATTCTCTCTATCGTCTGAAATCAGCGTTTAAGCGTTTCCAGCCTCGGCATCAGCGCCATCTGATGTTGCCGCAGCAAACTCAGCTTCTGCCGTTGACATAGTGTCAGCAGCGGCAGCTTGGGCTTCAGCAGTAATCTGATCGCGACGTAATGCCTCGTGGCGCAGCTTATTCACAACCGAGCCCGTACCAGCCGGGATCAAACGACCCACAATCACATTCTCTTTCAGGCCAACCAGCTTGTCTTTCTTACCGGCAACAGAAGCCTCCGTAAGAACGCGTGTTGTTTCCTGGAACGACGCTGCAGAGATAAAGCTACGTGTTTGCAAGCTTGCCTTGGTGATACCAAGCAGGATCGGAACACCTTTTGCCGGCAAACGACCTTCAGCTTCAAGCTTCGCGTTATTCTCTTCGAACTCTTCGCGCTCAATAAGCTCGCCCAGAAGCATAGTGCTATCACCAGAGGATTTAATCTCAACTTTCTGCAGCATTTGGCGAACAATCACCTCAATGTGCTTATCGTTGATCTTCACACCTTGCAGACGGTATACATCCTGCACTTCTTTAACCAGATAGTTAGCCAAGGCTTCCACACCCAACACCTGAAGAATATCATGCGGCGCTGGGTTGCCGTCGATCAGATATTCACCCTGCTGGATAAAGTCACCTTCCTGAACAGCAATGTGCTTACCTTTAGGTACCAGGTATTCAACCGGCTCACCGCCCTCTTCACGTGGACGAATGCTGATCCGGCGCTTGTTCTTATAGTCACGGCCAAATTCAACAATACCGTCGATATCAGCGATAACAGCATGGTCTTTCGGACGACGGGCTTCAAACAGTTCCGCAACCCGTGGCAGACCACCGGTAATATCCTTGGTTTTAGCAGCTTCACGCGGAATACGTGCAATCACATCACCCGCCGTTACATGACGACCATCTTCTACCGACAGAATTGCTTCCACGGAGAGGAAATAACGTGCCTCGGTACCATTCGCCAACTCAACAACATTGTCCTTGTCGTCGCGCAACGTAATACGGGGGCGCAGATCGCCGCCTTTAGGCGCTGAACGCCAGTCAGTAACCATCTTGGATGCGATACCAGTACCCTCGTCGACAACTTCCTTAACAGAAACGCCTTCAACAAGGTCAACATAACGAACCACACCAGATTGCTCAGTGATGATCGGAACAGTATATGGGTCCCATTCAGCAAGTTTCTCGCCTTTAACAACCGACTCACCCTCGTCTTTCATCAGGTGAGCACCGTAAGCAAGGCGGTGTTTCGCCCGCTCGCGGCCTTCATCATCAAGAACCACAACTTCCATGTTGCGGCTCATGACAACCTTACGGCCTTTACTGTCTTCAATCACGTTGCGATTATCGATGCGAACCATACCGTCTGCAGATGATTCCACCGCAGATTCAGCGTTCACCGTCGCAGCGCCACCAATGTGGAATGTCCGCATTGTCAGCTGCGTACCCGGCTCACCGATTGACTGTGCAGCAATAACGCCGACAGCTTCACCCATGTTAACTGGAGTACCGCGAGCAAGGTCACGACCATAACAAGCGCCGCAAACGCCGCCTTTGGTTTCACATGTCAGAACTGAACGAATTTTCACTTCTGCAAATCCGGCGGTTTCAACCGCATCCGCTTTAACTTCATCCAGAAGCGTTGCCGCTTCAAACATCACTTCACCAGAAATCGGGTCATTGAGCGCAACGGCAAGGCTACGACCAAGGATACGCTCTGATAGAGGTACAAGAACGTCGCCGCCCTCTGATACTTCATTGATGGTAATGCCGCGTTCGGTACCGCAATCATATTCAACGATCACACAGTCCTGGCTTACGTCAACCAAACGACGTGTCAGGTAACCTGAGTTCGCAGTTTTCAGTGCTGTATCAGCCAAGCCTTTACGTGCGCCGTGCGAGCTGTTGAAATATTCGAGAACCGACAGGCCTTCTTTAAAGTTTGAGATAATCGGTGTTTCGATAATCTCACCAGAAGGTTTAGCCATCAGTCCGCGCATACCAGCAAGCTGCTTCATCTGAGCGGCAGAACCACGGGCACCGGAGTGCGCCATCATAAATACTGAATTCAGGTCGGTTTCACGGCCATTTTCATCAATTTCCGTGCGCTCCATACCCTTCATCATGGCGTCGGCTACTTTGTCACCGCACTGTGCCCAAGCATCAACAACTTTGTTGTACTTCTCACCTTGAGTGATCAAGCCGTCCTGATATTGCTCTTCATACTCTTTAACAAGCGCTTTGGTCTCATCCACAAGCTCTATTTTAGCGGCTGGAATGATCATATCATCCTTACCGAAAGATATGCCGGCGTCACAAGCACGCTTAAAGCCCTCGCCCATAATAGCATCAGCAAATAGAACCGTCGTCTTCTGACCACAATGCCGATAAACCACGTCAATAACTTCTGTGATTTCTTTCTTGGTAACCTGACGGTTAATAAGGCTGAACGGCACATTGGCATGTAACGGCAAGTGACGGCCAAGCAGCATCCGGCCCGGCGTAGTTTCAACGCGCAGAGTAGTTGGATTACCTTCTTTATCGACAGCAGCTATGCGTGCTGTAATTTTGGTGTGAAGCGTGATCGAACCACCGTCCAGCGCAAACTGAACTTCGTCAAAGTCAGCATATGCCTTGCCTTCGCCCACGTCACCTTCACGCTGCATCGTCATATAATACAGACCAAGAACGATATCCTGTGACGGAACAATAATCGGCTTGCCGTTGGCTGGGCTAAGGATGTTGTTTGTAGACATCATCAAGACCCGTGCCTCAAGCTGTGCTTCGATAGAAAGCGGTACGTGCACCGCCATTTGGTCACCATCAAAGTCGGCGTTAAAGGCCGCACAAACCAATGGGTGCAATTGAATAGCTTTACCTTCGATAAGTACCGGCTCAAACGCTTGGATACCAAGGCGGTGAAGCGTAGGTGCCCGGTTCAACATCACAGGGTGCTCGCGGATAACCTCATCGAGAATATCCCAAACTTCGCGGCGCTCTTTTTCCACCAATTTCTTGGCGGCTTTAATTGTCGTCGCGATACCTTTTTTATCAAGGCGCGAATAAATGAACGGCTTGAACAGCTCAAGGGCCATCTTCTTTGGAAGGCCACACTGATGCAGCTTCAATTCAGGTCCAACCACGATCACAGAACGGCCAGAGTAATCAACGCGCTTACCGAGCAAGTTTTGACGGAAACGACCTTGCTTACCCTTCAGCATGTCACTGAGAGATTTCAGAGGACGCTTGTTAGCGCCTGTAATGGTACGACCGCGACGGCCGTTATCAAACAGCGCATCAACAGATTCCTGAAGCATCCGCTTCTCGTTACGGATGATGATATCCGGTGCCCGCAACTCAATCAAACGCTTGAGGCGGTTATTCCGGTTGATCACCCGGCGATACAAATCGTTCAGGTCAGAAGTTGCAAAGCGACCACCATCCAGCGGCACCAAAGGACGCAGCTCTGGCGGGATCACAGGCACAACTTGCAAAATCATCCATTCCGGGCGGTTGCCGGACTCGAGGAATGCCTCAATTACTTTAAGGCGTTTCACAATTTTCTTTGGCTTAAGCTCTGATTTGGTTTCTGCAAGTTCAACGAGAAGCTTCTCGCGCTCACCTTCCAGATCAACCGCTTCCAACAGCTTGCGAATAGCTTCAGCGCCAATACCGGCCGTGAAACTATCTTCGCCGTACTCGTCTTGAGCACGGTAAAAATCTTCTTCATTGAGAAGCTGGAATTGCTTAAGCGGCGTTAGGCCAGGTTCAACAACCACGTAATACTCGAAATAAAGAACCCGCTCCAGATCCTTCAACGTCATATCCAGCAGAAGGCCAATCCGGCTAGGCAGCGATTTCAGAAACCAGATGTGCGCAACCGGTGCAGCAAGGTCAATATGACCCATGCGCTCACGGCGAACTTTCGACAAGGTAACTTCAACACCGCATTTCTCGCAGATAATGCCGCGATACTTCATCCGCTTGTATTTACCACACAAGCATTCGTAATCTTTGACCGGGCCAAAGATACGTGCACAGAACAAGCCGTCTTTCTCAGGCTTGAATGTCCGGTAATTGATTGTTTCCGGCTTTTTGATTTCACCAAAAGACCATGAGCGAATCCGCTCAGGTGACGCGACCGAAATTTGAATCTGGTCAAACGTCTCAGGTTTCTGGTTCGGGTTGAAGTATTTCATCACTTCTTGGTTCATATCGCCGTCTTTCTTCAAATTACGATCGCAAAGTTGATCGCCATCCTGAAAATAAGTGTCTGCCGCCAAGCAGACTGGACCGAGAACTTGTCCCCGGCCCGGTTAAAGGGTTAAACCCTAGTCGTCAGTGCCCGTAATCAATTCAACATTCAGACACAGAGATCGCATTTCCTTCACAAGAACGTTGAAGGATTCTGGGATGCCTGCCTCGAAAGTATCATCGCCGCGTACAATTGCTTCATACACTTTGGTCCGGCCCTGCACGTCATCTGACTTCACAGTCAGCATTTCCTGCAATGTATAAGCCGCGCCGTATGCCTGCAGTGCCCACACTTCCATCTCACCGAAGCGCTGACCACCAAACTGGGCTTTACCACCAAGTGGCTGCTGGGTAACGAGACTGTATGGGCCGATAGACCGTGCGTGGATTTTGTCATCGACCAGGTGGTGCAGCTTGAGCATGTAAATATAGCCCACAGTCACCTTACGGTCGAATTTCTCGCCGGTACGACCATCATAAAGATCAACCTGCCCAGAACTGTTCAGGCCTGCTTTATCAAGCATCGTAACGATATCCGCTTCGACAGCACCGTCAAACACAGGCGTGCCCATGGGAACACCGTTTGTCAGGTTACCGGCAAGCTCCAAGATCTGACCATCGTCAAGTTCTTCGATTTCTTCACCGAATTGTTCGGCGCCGTAGATATCTTTAAACTTGCCGCGGAAATCATCCATGTTGCCTTCGCCGTGACGATAACCTTCAAGCATGGAATCGATTTGACGGCCCAGACCACGAGAAGCCCACCCAAGGTGTGTTTCCAAAATCTGACCCACGTTCATCCGCGATGGCACACCAAGAGGGTTCAGAACCACATCAACAGGGGTTCCGTCTTCAAGGTGCGGCATGTCTTCTTGTGGCATAATACGTGAGATCACACCTTTGTTGCCGTGACGACCAGCCATTTTGTCGCCGGGCTGAAGCTTACGCTTCACAGCAACAAAGACTTTCACCATTTTCAACACGCCAGGAGGCAGCTCATCACCGCGTTGCAGCTTCTCGATTTTCATGTCGAAACGGCTTTGCAGTTGCGACCGGCTTTCATCAAATTGCTTACGAAGCGCTTCAATGTTGCTCATGGTGTCATCGTCGCTGACAGCCAAATCCCACCACTGAATCTTAGGCAACTCGCCCAGATTTTCTTCAGTGATTTTGGTGCCTTTTTTCATGTCTTTGTTGCCAGACGAAACTGTCTTGCCAACAAGCCATGGCTGAAGGCGGCCATAGATACTGCGCTCAAGAATTGCGCGCTCATCTTCGCGGTCTTTGGTCAAACGATCAATTTCTTCCCGCTCGATGGTCAAAGCACGCTCGTCTTTATCAACGCCGTGGCGGTTAAACACACGCACTTCAACAACCGTGCCGGCAACGCCGGGCGGCAAGCGCATGGATGTGTCACGAACGTCAGATGCTTTTTCACCGAAAATGGCACGCAGAAGCTTTTCTTCCGGTGTCATTGGGCTTTCACCCTTCGGCGTGATTTTACCGACGAGAATGTCGCCTGGGTGAACTTCGGCACCAATATAAACGATACCGGCTTCATCAAGGCTCTTGAGACCTTCTTCACCCACGTTAGGAATATCACGCGTGATTTCCTCAGGGCCAAGCTTGGTGTCGCGTGCCATCACTTCGAATTCCTCGATGTGAATGGACGTGAATACGTCTTCTTTAACGATCCGCTCTGAAATCAGGATCGAATCCTCGAAGTTGTATCCATTCCAAGGCATGAACGCCACAAGTGCATTCCGCCCAAGAGCCAGCTCACCAAGTTCAGTCGAAGGTCCATCACAAATGATGTCACCCTGCTTAATCAAATCACCTACTTTCACCAGCGGACGCTGGTTAATGCAGGTGTTCTGGTTCGAGCGCTGGAATTTCTGAAGCGTGTAGATATCAACGCCAGATTTACCCGGATCAACTTCTTCAGTTGCCCTAATAACAATCCGTGTTGCGTCTACTTGCTCAACTACACCAGTTCGGCGTGCAGCAATCGCAGCACCACTATCGCGGGCAACTACAGCTTCCATGCCTGTACCAACATACGGCGCTTCAGCGCGCACCAAAGGCACGGCCTGACGTTGCATGTTTGATCCCATCAGTGCGCGGTTCGCATCATCGTTTTCCAGGAACGGAATAAGCGATGCTGCAACAGACACGAGCTGTTTGGGTGATACGTCCATCAGGTTAATCTGATCAGGGCGTGTCATCACAAACTCGCCGTTCTGACGGCAGGATACCAGATCGTTGGCAAAGGTACCGTCGTCATTCAGTGCAGCATTTGCCTGCGCAACGGTATATTTAGCCTCTTCCATCGCGGACAGGTAAATCACTTCGTCAGACACAACGCCGTCTGCAACGGTGCGGTATGGGCTTTCAATAAAGCCATACTTGTTCACTTGCGCATATGTTGCCAATGAATTGATCAAACCAATATTCGGCCCCTCAGGAGTCTCAATTGGGCAAATCCGGCCATAGTGCGTTGGGTGTACATCACGAACCTCAAAGCCAGCACGCTCACGCGTCAGGCCGCCAGGGCCAAGCGCTGACATACGGCGCTTGTGGGTAATTTCCGACAATGGGTTGGTTTGGTCCATAAACTGTGACAGCTGAGAAGAACCAAAGAACTCACGAACAGAAGCCACAACCGGCTTGGCGTTAATAAGGTCATGCGGCATCACGGTGTCGATATCAACCGATGACATCCGCTCGCGAATAGCACGCTCCATACGCAGCAAACCAATGCGGTACTGATTTTCCATCAATTCACCAACAGAGCGAACCCGGCGGTTACCAAGGTGATCGATATCGTCGATATCTCCCTTGCCGTCTTTCAGCTCAACCAGTGTCTTAACGGTTTGCAGAATGTCTTCGCGGCGCAGTGTGCCAACGGTGTCTTCACACTCAACACTCAAACGCACGTTCATTTTTACACGGCCGACGTCAGACAAGTCATAACGCTCAGGATCAAAGAACAAACCATAGAACAAAGTGTCTGCAGTTTCTTTGGTTGGCGGCTCACCGGGGCGCATTACTTTATAAATTTCAGCAAGCGCACCATCATGGCTTTCAACCTTGTCAGCCATCAGCGTATTGCGAATGTAGGAGCCGATAGACACATCATCAATGTCCAGAACTTCAACTTCGTCCGCGCCAGAAGCGGTGAGCGCTTCAACGATTTCTTCAGTCAGTTCTTCACCGGCTTCCACATAAATAGCGCCAGTTTTCTCATTGATTACGTCTTTTGCAGCAAAACGACCCAAAATTTGATCGTCCGGCACCAGAATCGCTTCAACGCCGCCACCCTCAAGCTTCTTAGCAAGGCGCGGCGTGATTTTCTTACCTTCGGCAACAATCACTTCACCTGAATCTGCATCAATCAGATCAAAAACAGGTTTTTGGCCACGCCAGCTGTCAGCGCGGAAAGGCATGCGCCATCCACCTTCAGCACGGCGGAACGAAACAGTGTTGTAGAAATACGAAAGAATATCTTCAGCCGTCATACCAAGCGCGTACAACAATGTTGTTGCAGGCAACTTACGGCGGCGGTCGATACGAACATTGACAATATCTTTGGCGTCAAATTCCAGATCCAGCCAAGAACCACGATAAGGAATAACTCGAGCCGAAAACAGAAACTTGCCTGAACTGTGGGTCTTGCCGCGGTCATGATCAAAGAACACACCGGGCGAACGGTGCATTTGGCTTACGATAACCCGCTCGGTGCCGTTTATTACAAACGTACCGTTATCGGTCATCATCGGCAGGTCGCCCATATAGACGTCTTGCTCTTTAATATCGAGAACCGACCGGGCTTCTGTTTCTGGATCAACCTCAAAAACGATCAGACGCAAAGTTACACGCAGGGGCGCAGCGTAAGTCATATCGCGCTGCTGGCACTCTTCCACGTCATACTTCGGGTCTTCAAGTTCATACTTTACGTATTCCAGCGAGGCCGTATTAGAAAAATCCTGAATTGGAAAAACAGATTTCAATACTTTCTCTAGACCAGATTTTAAACGCTCTTCTTCAGATGCTCCTGCTCTGAAAAATTGATCGTAAGACTGACGCTGAACCTCAATAAGATTCGGCATTTGGCTCACTTCTGTAATGTGACCAAAATCCTTACGTACGCGCTTACGACCGGTAAATGAAGTCGCCATGCTTCGCCCTCGTTTCTTAAATTTCACCAAACTAGTCACATGTCGCTTGACCGGCCCGGCTTTCAATCAAAATCTAGGGAAATTTGCCCTAAACCTATGAAAAAATTAACTTTTACGTCACGTTGAAAACTCAACAGACGATCATCAAACCAACAATTTAGTGTCCGCTGGCCCAAGGACGCCGAAAGGCCGGGTGCGCGAACGCACCCGACCTACGGTTCGTATGGCTCAAGAAATTACTTGAGCTCAACTGATGCGCCAGCTGCTTCAAGCTTAGCTTTAATCTCTTCAGCTTCAGCTTTCGGTGCAGCTTCTTTAACTGTCTTAGGCGCGCCTTCAACCATATCTTTGGCTTCTTTGAGGCCCAGGCCAGTAATGGCACGTACTTCTTTAATGACGTTGATTTTCTTGTCGCCCATGGCGGTCAGAACAACATCAAACTCGTCTTTTTCTTCTGCGGCTTCACCACCAGCAGCAGCGCCGCCAGCAGCAGCAACTGCAACAGGTGCAGCAGCAGATACGCCCCACTTCTCTTCGAGAAGTTTAGAAAGCTCAGCAGCTTCCATAACAGTCAGGGCAGACAGATCTTCAACCAACTTTGCGAGGTCAGCCATTTCATTTACTCCAAATAGAACGGTCCCACTCGGGGTTCCGCGTTTCACATTGCATTTACCTCTCGGGTCGCCACAGTGGCTTCCCAAGATTTACTTAAGCTGCGTCTTGGCTTCCGTAAGCACCAAAGACCCGGGCCAATTGACCCGCCGGAGCTTGTGTAACGGACGCGATCTTCTGAGCAGGTGCTTGCAGGAGACCCACAAGTTTGCCGCGAAGTTCGTCGAGCGATGGCAGTTCAGCCAATGCCTTGACACCTGATTGATCCAGAACAGTTGAACCCATTCCACCGCCAAGAACACGAAGCTTTTCGTTTCCTTTGGCGTATTTAGAAAGGGTTTTCGCTGCTGAAACAGGGTCGTCGGCGTAGCCAATTGCCGTCGGTCCGGTAAACAGTTCCGATATGCCTTCGTAGTCGGTGCCTTTGAGCGCAAGACGAGTCAGCCGGTTTTTGGTTACCTTAAGGCTTGCACCTTGTTCACGCATCTGCGAACGCAGGTCAGTAATCTCGGATACAGTCAAACCGTCATAGTGAACTACAACAATTGAAGCTGCTTCTGAGAAAACCTCATGCAAGGACGTAACCAGTTCCTGCTTCTCGGCTCTTTCCACTTTTTTCGTCTCCGACTTTGAAAACTTTCCACCCAGAAATAATCTCTGGTCTTCCAGTCTTCGTTCATTTGAGCCATGCCCACACCAGCAAGCCAGTATGAACACTCCCCTGTCCAGGGTGCAGGACGGATACATCCGTTCCCGTTGGAACCGCATCTATCGCCATCTGGCCATCAGACCAACTTGGCAATAATTCCCTTACCCCATCTCATGCAGGCCATGACGTTGCGACGGCCAATTTTTTTAAACCAAGGTGGTCAACTACTAGCAACTCACACCCTGACACCTGCAATCTCGGACAGTACTAACACTCGGGCAAAACAACCGCCCGAATGATCGTGCCGACCAAAGCCGGCACAAATTCTTTAACTTGCTTCTACTGAAGCAACATCAATTTTAAGGCCAGGGCCCATTGTTGATGTCACGCCAATGCGCTTAACGTAAGTACCCTTGGCGCCTGTTGGCTTGGCTTTGATTACCGCTTTGATGAATGTAGATACATTCTCGGCAATTTGATCCTCGCCGAAGCTTGCTTTACCAACGCCGCCGTGAATGATGCCCGCTTTTTCAACGCGGTACTCAACCTGGCCAGCCTTAGCTGCTTCTACAGCACCTTTAACATCCATTGTTACGGTACCAAGTTTGGGATTAGGCATCAGGCCTTTAGGGCCAAGAACCTTACCCAAGCGACCAACAACACCCATCATGTCAGGGGTTGCGATAACACGGTCAAAGTTCATGTTCCCTTTTTGGATATCTTCCATAAGGTCTTCAGCACCGACAACATCTGCGCCTGCTTTTGTTGCTTCTTCAGCCTTAGGGCCTCGCGCAAACACAGCAACACGGAGTGTTTTACCCGTGCCGTGAGGCAGAGACACAACGCCGCGAACCATCTGGTCAGCGTGACGTGGGTCAACACCCAGGTTCATGGAAACTTCAATTGTCTCATCGAACTTTACGCTTGAACGCGCCTTCAGCTCTTTAACAGCATCCTCAACAGAATAGAGCTTTTCGCGGTCCAGTCCGTCGTTGACTTTTTTCATTCGCTTTGTAACTTTTGCCATCTGATTAGCCCTTCACTTCAAGACCAATAGAGCGCGCAGAACCTTCGATGATCAGCATAGCTGCTTCGATGTCGTTGGCGCTCAAATCGACCATTTTAGCTTCTGCAATTTCCTTAACCTGTGCACGTGTTACTGAACCAGCGACCGCACGGCCAGGTTCTGCACCACCAGATTTAAGGCCAGCGGCCTTCTTGAGGAAAAATGACGCAGGAGGCGTTTTAATTTCAAAAGTAAAAGACTTGTCTGCATAGATCGTCAGCGTTGTGGGGCAAGGCTGACCTGGCTCCATTTTCTGAGTCTTCGCATTAAAAGCTTTACAAAACTCCATGATATTGACGCCGCGCTGACCTAGCGCAGGACCAATAGGAGGTGACGGGTTGGCTTGACCAGCCGGCACCTGAAGTTTCAGATAACCATCAATTTTCTTCGCCATTTCAATTCCCTTTCAATCAACATTATGTCTTTCGACATTTTCGGGCTTGCGCCCATTTTAGGGTGCGCGGTGCGGCCAATGGCGGGCCTCCCGCACGGGTTTATCCGGAGCATCGCTCCAAATCTTTATGTAATCTTTTCAACCTGCGCATATTCCAGTTCAACTGGCGTCGCACGACCAAAGATAGAAACAGACACTTTAAGACGGGCCTTGTCTTCATCCACATCTTCAACTGTTCCGTTAAAGCTGGAGAAGGGTCCGTCGATGACCTGCACTTCTTCGCCGATCTCGTAAATAATATTTGGACGGGGGCGCTCAACGCCTTCCTCAACCTGATTAAGGATGCGAGCGGCTTCCGCGTCGGAAATAGGACAAGGCTTACCCTGTTGCCCCAAAAATCCGGTTACTTTCGCGTTGCTACTTGCCAAGTGATAGGTGTCGTCGGTCAGGACCATTTTAATCAGAACATATCCCGGGAAGAATTTCTTCTCAGATGATACTTTCTTGCCCTTGCGAACCTCGATCACTTCTTCGGTTGGCACAATAACTTCGTCAACCAGCGCATCTAGACCCTGCAAAACAGCCTGATCTTTAATGGCATTCGCGACTTTGGCTTCATAGCCAGAGTAAGCGTGTAAAATATACCAGCGAGACTTGCTCACGTTATTCTCCGAAACCAAGTAGAGTTTGAACGCCGGCATTCAACAAAAAGTCGATGCCGAGAAAGAAAACAGCCATAATCACAACCATAACGAATACCATCACTGAGGTGATTCCCGCCTCTTTGGGAGTCGGCCATGTGACCTTCGACCCTTCTTGGCGCACCTGCCGGGTAAATTCACCTGGGGTGGTTTTTGCCATAGTTTTCGTCCTCTATTCGCTCAACAAGCCCGCGGTCAAAGCTAAAAACCGCAGGCTAAACAAACCTTTACATCTTTTCGCCGCCGAAGCGACACATGACCCACGACCTGGCAGGGGCGGAGGGACTCGAACCCACGGCACCCGGTTTTGGAGACCGGTGCTCTACCAACTGAGCTACGCCCCTAAAGCCGGATCGGTCATGTTCATGAGGGGTGCGGTTTAACTGCCAACACACCGTCATGCAAGTACTTTTTTTGCCATTATTAAAATGGCTTAATGTCAGTCGCCAAACCTGTTGCCGAAAGACACAAAAAACCGGGCAGGATATCCAGCCCGGTTTCTATTTCTGCCGCTCTATTATTCGATAATATTAGCGACGACACCTGCACCGACGGTACGACCACCTTCGCGGATAGCGAAGCGGAGGCCTTCTTCC
>Ga0316204_10008505_pt1 | contig 14203 bp, 13 predicted proteins | sample 6monrhotite_MG_2_FD_205661 | JGI IMG/M metagenome (GOLD analysis project Ga0316204, IMG submission 205661) | Microbial mat bacterial communities from mineral coupon in-situ incubated in ocean water Damariscotta River, Maine, United States -... | ecosystem: Environmental > Aquatic > Marine >...
CAACAAATTTAGTCACCGGCATTGCCAATGCCTATGCCGATAAACTTCCGGTTATTATTATTACCGGTGAAACCTCAACACACATTTTTGGCAAAGGCGGCTTACAGGAAAGCTCGGGGGAAGGCGGTAGCATTGATCAGGATGCTTTATTCAAAGGCATCACACGTTATAACAAAGTTGTTGAACGTATAGATTATCTTGAGAATGTGTTAAACCAGGCATCTAAAATATTACTCGCGGACAGTTCGGGGCCAGTACTATTAAGCTTTCCCTACAATGTTCAAAAAGAACTGGTTGATGACAGCATATTAGATAATGTCATTACAAAAAAGCGTATTATTTCTATACGCAATCACTCTTTACCCGTTGAAGAAATAACTCAGCTCATTAATAGCGCTAAACAACCTGTAATTATTGCAGGTTACGGTTGTATTAAATCCGATGCACAAGATGAAGTTGAGCAATTAAGTAAGCAACTAAATATTCCAGTTACCACTAGCCTTAAAGGCAAAGGTGTTATCAGTGAGCAATCTGAACGCTCACTAGGCAGCCTTGGTGTAACCTCTTATAGCCATGCCTATAACTACATTATTGAGAAATCTGATTTGCTTATCTTTTTAGGTGCGGGTTTTAATGAACGTACCAGCTACTTATGGGATGAAGCCCTGCTAGCGGATAAAAAAATCATTCAAATAGATACAGATGCAGAACAACTAGAAAAGGTCTTTAAGGCAGATCTGGCTATACAGGGCGACATTAAGCAACTACTGGCTGGAACACTCGAAATATTAAGTGAAACAAGTATCCAGAGAAAAGAATATACTGCTATAGATAAATCGGCTGAAGCCAATGGCGATGCCGATATATTCAACAAACGATTTTCATTAATAAAGAAGTTCTTCGATGAAGTAGAAGAACACTTTGCAAAAGACGTCATGGTATTTGATGATAATATTATTTTTGCACAAAACTTTTTTAATGTATCCAATGGTAATCGCTATTATTCAAACTCAGGTATCTCTTCATTAGGCCATGCCATACCTGCAGCTATTGGCGCTCGCTTTGCCATTAAAAAACCCACCCTGGCCATACTGGGTGACGGTGGCTTTCAAATGTGCTGTATGGAACTGATGACGGCGGTTAATTACAATATTCCGCTCACGGTGATCATGTTTAATAACTCGACCATGGGATTAATTCGAAAAAACCAATTTCAGCAATATAAAGAACGCTATATAGACTGTGACTTTGTGAATCCTGACTATAAATTGTTAGCTCAATCTTTTGGTATTAACTATAAGAAAATAGAAACCACACAAGACATGGATGGTCTATTCACTAATATTGAGTATACCAACAACATTAATCTCATCGAAATCATTATAGACAAAGACCTGTTCCCCACCTATACCAGTAGACGTTAGACTTTCTGAAATGACTTCAGGCAACAAAAGCAAATCACAGCAACACCAGCTCAACTCATTAAAATATTTTCTCGAGCAGTATAAAGACGATGCATCTATACAGGCATTCTCGCAGCAGATTAATACCAGCAAACAGTCTGACTCTAATCAACAGCTAATAGAATTATACGAAAAATCAATCCCTGTCATAGAACGCTTACTCTGGAGCAATGAACTAAATATTCATCAACTGAAGAGATATCAGGATTTATTTCAAGAATTAGAATTGCTCTATTCTAATGAAACCACAGACAAGCGACACAATTTCATTATCGCCATACCCATTGCAGACAGACCACAACATTTACAGCAATGCCTACAGAGCCTGTTAAATTTATGCAATTTATATAGATATGGTGGAATAGCGAATTCAAGCTATGAAAAAATTAAGGTTCTTATTTCTGATGACAGTAAACAGCCTGAAAATCAACAGACCAATAAACAACTCGCTGAAGACTTCACGAAAAGGGGCATTAAAGTAGAATATTTTGGCGCCATTGAACAACAGGCGATTATTAAAAAACATACAAATAACGATATACAGCTAGATAATATCATTGGCAATATTTCAGCCGATGAGTTTTATCATAAAGGCGCATCTATTACGCGTAATATCACCTATTTAAAACTAAATGAACTACGCCAACCGAATGTAGCCACCCTATTTTACTTTATTGATAGCGATCAGGAATTTCAGGTAAAGATAAAAACACAGACTGACGAGGCCGATGTATATGCCGTTAATTATTTTTACTATTTAGATAAACTATTTACAAATAAAACAATCGATGTACTCACAGGTAAGGTCGTTGGCGACCCACCGGTATCACCATCTGTCATGGCAGGAAACTTTCTGGAAGATTTGATCGCCTTTATATCCAGAATCTCTACATATAAAGAACGCGCAGACTGTGAATTTCATCAACACGACGTACACAATGCAGATGATGCCGCCTATCATGACATGGCCGATCTATTTGGCTTTAAGCCATCTATAGAGTCATTTCAGTATAACTGCATGATTAAAGGTCAGCATGATCATATTCAATGCTTTACAGAATTATGCAACAAGCTAAGTCAATTCTTCGATGGCGAACACCCCACACGTAAAAGCTATTATGAACATGAAACTGTAGAAGAAAATATAAAACCTGCCAGAACTATCTACACCGGTAATTACGTCTTTAATGAAACAGGCCTGCGGTATTTCATCCCCTTCGCCAATTTGAAATTACGCATGGCAGGACCGGTATTAGGAAGAATAATTAAATCAGATATCGGTGAACACTTTGTATCCGCTAACCTTCCCATGTTACATAAACGTACGGTACAGACAATTAAACAATCTGAGTTTAGGCCCGGCGTCGAGCATCAGGAAAATAGTATTGACCTATCAGGGGAATTTACCCGACAGTTTTACGGCGATGTCATGTTATTTAGCATGCAGTCACTTACAGAGCTGGGTTACCCGAACACTCAGGTATCGAGCGATAAAATTTCTGCCATCGTTACAAGCACCATCAATTCAATGAAAGAAAAATACACCACCAAGCATGAAGCCAATATTAAGAAGATAAAACATCTAAAAACTTTGGTAAACAAGCCACAGCAATGGTGGAACACGAATACTGATTTAAATACTGCGCTACTAAATTTAACAAGCTTTATAAAAAATATAGAGCTCAATTTTGGCTCTAATGCCAAGGTATATTCACAGCTATTTTCTGCAGGTAGCACAGAGAAGTATCAAACGGATATCACTGCAGCCTTATTGAGTTACACTAGCGACAGATCACTCTGGAACAAACTCCTCAAAGAGATACATATCTAACATGAATATCTTTATACTCAATACAGGGCGCTGTGGCTCATCTACTTTTATCAAGGCCTGTTCTCATATTACAAACTACAGTGCAGCACACGAATCACGCACTACACAAGTAGGCAAGCAACGTCTTGCCTACCCTGCGCAGCACATAGAGGCTGACAATCGGTTATCGTGGTTCTTAGGTCGCCTTGATCAGCAGCATGCGGATAACGCCTTATACATCCACTTAAGTAGAAACAAACAACAAACCATTGATAGCTTCAGTAAGCGTGCTGATTTCGGCATTATGCAGGCCTATAAAGAAGGTATTCTACTGGGTGGTGAAAACAACCAGAGCAATCAACAAATTGCAGAAGACTATATCGATACGGTTGAGTCTAATATTGAGTTTTTTCTTAAAGACAAAACCAATAAGATGAATTTTTCATTGGATAACGCTAAACATGATTTTGAAATTTTCTGGGAACTTATATCTGCCGAAGGGGAGCTGAATACAGCATTAAGTGAATGGGATATTACTTACAACGCTTCTTAAATTCGCAATTAAACCTGACTCGTATGATCTAATACGAGTTCTAACACTTATTGATTTCTAAAATTGAGCACCCTCTTTCTGTCTCAATATATTTATGATTAACTCCCTGACTAATCCTCTTCCACTCCTCTACAACTTCCCTCTCCTCAACCCTTGCTGCATCATCCAGAAACACAATCGCATTATCAGCCAACTGATCAAACAATAATGGCAATGCCGGCAGGCGTGAATGCCTTTGAATAAAACCCGGCGGCCCATCAATTACTAACATATCTATTCTTTGATCTGGAAGATTTTTAGTTTCATACCACTGATAGCTTTCATTATTAACTTCAATTGTTTCTAAAGGTGCATAAATAACATCAGCACAACTGTCTAAGGTGAATTCCTTCAGATTATTTTGTGTATTGATGGCGTACTCTTCACCATTTTCTAAACTATAAACCTTACCCTGTTTATTTAGCTGACAACATCTGGCCAACACTACGGTGGTGGCACCGCTGCTACACTCAACAATTGTATTGGGCTTGTTTGTAAGACAATGATTTTTGATAAGTTCTAAAAAGTCGGCAGCGGCCGACCAGTCTTTAGTAATCGGTAACTCTTTATCCAGGCCTAAATCTTTTTGTATTTGAGAATATGTTTGCAACGTGCAACCTCATTTAATAAACAACTTATCTGTAAATCCCATTATAATAGCGACTACTTGTTTTACCAGTTATCAGGATATTACTTTTATGATGTACCTTGTATTAGATGTGCTATCTACTGAACATAACGATACGGCTCGCCAACTACAAGCCTGGGTCAATGTTATGACACAGAGTGAGGCAATGGATATCTTAGGTGATGAGCTTGCGCAACAGGGCTGGTCCATGACCAATGTCGTTGAAATAACCACCACAACTAAAGATGACTATTTTGCGCCCTGTAAGTCACTCGATGCCTACAATGAAGCTTCTCTGGGCTTATACACTTTACGTTTCTTTTAAGCAAAAAAAGCCCGACATTGGCCGGGCTTTTTCATCACAATAAAGTTTAAGCTTATTTAGATGCAATAGCCTCTAACTGCTTAGCCTTAATCATCAAACCATCAAGGCCTGACTCTTTTGCATTTTTACCATAAGCGACTGACATCAGCGTGCTGTAGTAGGTAACAGGAATATTAAATTTAGTGCCGTAAGTGGCATTAATATTATCCTGATAGGCCTCTACATTTAACTGACATACCGGGCAAGGCGTTACAATCATATCTGCGCCGTGATCATATGCAGATTCAATAATACCCTTAACCAATGCTTGTGATTTTTCTGGCTCTGAGAATGCTAGTGCACCACCACAACAAGAAACTTTCTTTTCATAAGTAGGGCAAGACTCTGCACCCATTGCTTCAACCATACTATCCAGATATTTAGGATTCTCAAAAGATTCCCCATCAATACCGAATGGACGATTAGTTTGGCAACCCACATAACCGGCGATTTTGATGCCTTCTAGTGGACGAGTTACTTTTTCTTTCATTGCGTCAAAACCGATGTCCTCAATTAAGACTTCAGTCATGTGACGCACTTTAGGCATCTCTTTAGAAATAGATAAATGCGCTTCTTTCAGAGCCTCTTCCGTACCTTCACGAATTTCTTCGCTACCTTCGATACGCTCTTTGGTTTCACGTGTTGCTAACCAGCAAGCCGCGCAGGTTGCTACAATTTCCTGTCCAGGATTATTCTGCTCTGATAAAGCAATATTACGAGCAGATAATGCAAGACGTGGTAGTTCGCCACCGCCGGCATAACCGATTGAAGCAGAACAACAATTCCAGTCTGGAATTTCATTCAGTTTAATATCTAACGTATCACAAACCGTATTAATAGAGGTTTGCAGGTTTGAGCCAGAAGTGCCTTTTTGAGAAGAGCACCCTGGGTAAAATGAATATTCTTTTGCCATTGTGATCTCCTAATTATTTAGCGTTGCCTGAAATGCGGGCTTCTTCGATTTCCTGTGCTTTTTCGATCATTGCCTTAAGACCTGATTTGTCTTTAATGCTATGACCACCGAGGATTTCAAAGGGATTTAAACGCTTAGCCTTAAACATGCCTAAACCTAAACCACTTGCCGCTAGCGCATTTTTAACACCCTGTGCAAAGCCATCAATAAAATATAGCGCAATACCTAATTTCAGCTCATTAACACGACCATTTACCATTAAGTTATCCCAAAACTTCTGCGAGAACTTAACCGTTGGCTGCTCTTTAGGTGCAATACCTAAGCGCTTCGCGTAATGCGCCAAACCATGCATGATATGTGTGATAGGCAATTCACGTGGGCAACGTGCAATACAGTTATAACAGGAGGTACACATCCACATAGAGCTGGATGATAAAACTTCTTCACGCTTACCAGCGCGAATCATCATAAATAATTCCTGCGGGGGGTGATCCCAATAGGGACCCATTGGGCAAGAACCTGAGCACACACCACATTGCATGCACATCTTCACCCAATCACCTTCTTCAACGTTTGCTTCAACTTCTTTAAGGAAGTTGTTGCGATACTTATCAACCATCTGGTTATTAATATCACTCATTACTAAAACCTCCTTAGAACTTGAATGGGCTCATGCCAATCTTCTCAACCGTTTCGGCCATATCGTTGATTAACTGAGTGGTACGTTCAACATCTGTGATAGCCACTTCATAAGTTGCTACACGCTCTTCTTCCAGATTCAGTGTTTGCAGTGTATCTGCAATTTTGCTCATACGAATATGCGCAATTTCTGAGCCCTTAACAAAGTGACACTGATAATCATCACCCTTCTGACAGCCCATTAAGATAATGCCGTCATAACCGGAGTTAAGCGCATCGGTTAGCCAGATAGTGTTAACCGAACCTAAACAACGCACTGGTACAACACGGGTAAAGGCGCTGTATTCCAGTTTATTTTGCGCTGCCATATCCAGTGCAGGATAAGCATCATTTTCACAGGCTAATACCAGGATACGTGGCTTTTCGTCGAACTCGTCTGGCATATCAACATTTTTAATTTGCTGGCCAACGGTGTCTACCGAATAGTTCTCGAAGGAGATAACACGTACTGGACATGCACCCATACAAGTGCCACAACGACGACAACGTGATTCGTTATACGATGGGAAGCCTTTTTCATCTTCTTCAATCGCACCGAAAGGACATTCCACAGTACAACGTTTACATTGCGTACAACCTTCAATACGGAAGCTTGGGAAACTTAAATCACCAGAGCGAGGATGTGCTGCTGCACCTTTGGCTGCATTCTCCACTTCCTGAATAGCCTTCATTGCGGCACCGGTTGCATCCACTGCGGCTTGCTGACTATCCATTGGACGACGTACTGGGCCCGCAGAATAAATACCCGTACGACGTGTTTCGTATGGGAAGCAAATAAAGTGTGAATCGGTGAAGCCGTGTTTAAGGTGAGGCAAATCTGTACCCTGACGATATTTCAGGTTCAGAATTGAGTCCACGCTAACGGCAACTTCAGTTGGCGGTTCTTCGCCAGCTTTTTCTGCTGCAGCTTTAGCTTCATCTAACGCATAAGGATTAGGACCAGAGTTTGGCTCCTGACCTGTTGCCAACACAACCAGATCCGCTGGCATGCTTTGGTCTTCATTCAGAATTTTATCGTTAAAATTAACGGTCAATTCATTACCATTCGCTTCAATGGTACTTACTGAAGATTTAGTAAAGATAACGCCTTTCTTTTGACCAGAGCGGTAAAAATCTTCGCCGCCTGCACCCGGAGTACGCAGATCGTCATACATAATAACGGTATCTACACCAGGGTTTGAATCTTTAAAGTACATCGCTTGCTTGATGCTAGCCGCGCAACAGAAACCAGAACAGTATGATAAATGTCCTTCTTTCTCACTTCGCTGACCAGCACATTGCACAAACACAACGCTTTGTACTTCTTTACCATCTTTACGCTTAATTGGTCCACCGTCGGCTTCTTTCGCCAGGGCTTCTAATTCAAGCTGGGTAATAACATTATCAGACTTGTCATAAGCAAATTCAGTTAGCTTGTTGGCATCAAACTGCTTCATACCTGATGCCTGAACAATCGCACCAATACTCACATTTGAAGTTGCACCACTTTCAGTTGAAATATCAACATCAAATCGACCCGGTGCACCGGCGGTTTTAGTAACCGTAGAGTTTAGATGTACCGTAATATTTGAAGCCGCTTCAACTTTTGCAATTAAGTCCGCAACCGTTGTGTCTTCAGGATCTGTGTAAGGCATTTTTGTTGCGATACGACGATGTAACTGTCCCATCACACCACCAAGCTGTGCAGATTTTTCAACCAGTACTGCAGGGTAACCCGCATCAGCAGCTTCAATCGCTGCCGTCATACCGGTGATACCACCACCAACAACCAGGATGTTTTTATTCAATTCCTGCTCGCCACTTTTTACAGCCAGCTTTTGGAACTTAGACTCGGCACAGGCCATGCGAATATAATCATCCGCCATCTCCTGAGTCGTTTCATTAGATTCATCATTATCAGGACGGATCCAGATAACACCTTCACGTAAGTTAGCGCGAGCCAGGCTTACATTTTGAAAGTTAAAGGCTTCAACTTTTGCACGACGTGAACAAGCACCGATAATAACGTGATTGGTTTCGCCAGCATCAATGTCTGCCTGAATCATCGCAACGCCTTCAGCGCTACATAAGAAATCATGAGATTTGGCATATTTCGCTTTGCCGTCGCGGGTCGCTGTTTGTTCAAGCTGGCCACAATCTAATCGATCGCCGATGCCACAGCCTTTACAAATATAGGCTCCCATTAATAATTCGTCTGCCACTGTTTAGCCCTCCGATCCTGCAACGCGGTTAACAACCTGAATGGCTTTCAGTGCACATGCTGTTGCACTTTGAACCGCTCGATTTACATCTAATGCATCAGACGAACAGCCCGCTGCAAAAATGCCCCCGTTGCTACCATCATTTTCAATATAACCATGCTCATTCACACTAATGCTTTCAGGCAACGTGCTCACATCTAAACTCGGCTCCATACCTACCGCCAGAACCACTAACTCATGGCTAGTGTCATAACGGTTGTAACCTTCTGTATCTACACCGTGAAGGATGGGGTTACCATCAGCATCTTCAGTGATGTTGGCTACTTTAGATTTGATGAAACTTACGTTTTCATCGTTTTGTACTTTCTTATAAAAGTCTTCAAAACGGTCGATTGCACGAATATCAATATAATAAATCGTTGATTTAGCATTCGCATCAGACACATAAGTCGTTTGCTTCAAGCTTGCCATGCAGCAAATACGCGAACAATGCTTTAAATGATTACGGTCACGTGAACCGGCACATTGAATAAAGGCAACGTCTTTCGCTTCTTTACCATCGGATGGACGTAAAATTTTACCGCCAGTTGGACCCATAGGGTCATTCATGCGCTCAAATTCTACAGAGGTGATTACATTCTTATAACGGTCATAGCCATATGGCTGAATCTTGTTCGCATCATATGGACGCCAGCCTGTTGCATATACAACTGCACCAATCTTAAGCTCGACTGTTTCTTCCTGCATATCTAAATCGATTGCATCATACTTACAGGCCTCTTTGGCCTTATCAGCATCTGCTGTACCGATCATTGCAGGGTCAATAACGTAACGTTCAGGATAAGACATACGATGAGGCAGATAAGCACCTTTATGCTTACTCAAACCATAGTTATGCTCATCGTCAAATTCAGCTTCTACCGCATCACCACATGCACCACAGGCTGTGCAGTTAGCGTTTACATAGCGTGGACTAATTTTAACCGTTGCAGTGTAATCACCTTCGTCACCGGTAAGGCTGGAAACTTCTGCCATGGTTAGCACAGTGATGTTTGGGTTCATCTTGGTACGACGCTGGTTAATTTCCAGGCCACAAGTAGGGAAGCAAAGTTTTGGAAAGTATTTATACAGCTGGGTTATACGCCCACCTACATAAGGTCTTTTTTCGACCAGGATAACTTGCTTTCCAGCTTCAGCAGCTTCAAGTGCTGTGGTCATACCACTTACACCGCCACCTACTACCAGGATAGTCTCATTAGTTGCGACTACATCCGTCATTGATTGTCCTCCGAAGCGGAACTATTTTTATAATAAGTATTTAGAGTGTCAGCGCACTACAGATAGGAAAGCTATTCATTTTTAGTTTTAAAAAGAATAACTTCCAGTCGTGACGCCGAATTATTCTGTTGCGCTTACGATACGCTCTTGTGACATTTTTCTCCACTGAATAAATACGTTTTAAAATTGAAGTTTCCGATAGCGGAATAGAAAAGATTTATGCAGCTATTTTAAAATTGATTATTCTCAAACAAAACGGCTTTAAACTGCTAAAAATACTTATTCACTGTACTTAAGGAACAAAATAGCTATTAATTATTTTATAATTTTCTAATTAACTTAAGCTATTATTAATAAACTCGCTTATTCTCTGGCTTATAATAAATCTCATAGATTCTCAATACAGTTTTTTGTTACCACTACGTTTTGTATCGCTATTAACTGCGCACTTACTTTTATAATCAGCAGCAACTAAATAACACGATCCTCTGAGGGAAACGAACATGTTACAGGCAAATAAAAAAGCCCCAAATTTTGATACCATCAATCAAAACAACGACCCTATAAAACTAAAAGACTTTGCTGGCACCAATAATGTAGTCCTGTATTTTTACCCCAAAGATGACACACCGGGCTGCACCATCGAGGCCAATCAGTTCACAGAACTCGCAGCAGAGTTCGCGAAAATGAACACGGTCATTTTGGGTGTGAGCAAAGATGATTGCGATAGCCACAAGGCCTTCATCGAAAAATTCAATTTAACAATTGATTTACTCGCCGATACGAATGGAAAGCTTTGCGATGACTACGGTGTATGGCAGGAAAAGGAAAAGAATGGCGAGAAGAAAATGGGGATAGTGCGTTCCACTTTTATTATCGATAAGGCAGGGAAATTGGTAGATGTAGAATATGGCGTGACCGCAGAGGGTCACGCACAAGCGGTATTAGATAAAATTAAATCTATATAGGCGGACATAAAAAAGGGGATATAGATATATCCCCCTTTTTATATAAGTTTAAAGTTAAGAAAACTTAAAACTTCAACTGCCCTGCCTTTACGGCATTGCCCTGAGGGTCTTCCGGATTAAACCAGTCAAGCTTCTCTTTCAGTGAAACCACTTCACCGACGATAATCAAAGTAGGCGGTTCAAACTTGTGATTCTTAACCGTTTCTTCCAGGGTATCCAGAGTAGAAATAATTGTTTTCTGATCTGGACGCGTGCCCTTCTGTATTAAAGCAACGGGCGTTGAACCTGGCATTCCGTGGGCCATCATTTCTTTACACAGTGTTGGTGCTCCGTGTAGGCCCATATAAAACACGACCGTCTGATTTGGTTGCGCCAGTGCTGGCCAGTTCAGATCAACCGTACCGTCTTTCAGGTGCCCTGTTACAAAAACACAGGCCTGTGAATAATCACGGTGCGTTAGGGGAATGCCTGAGTAAGATGCACAACCAGCGGCGGCTGTAATACCCGGTACAACCTGGAATGGAACCCCCTCCTGAGCCAGTAATTCAATCTCTTCTCCACCACGACCAAAGATAAATGGATCACCACCCTTAAGGCGCAATACACGCTTACCTTCTTTAGCCAGTCTCACTAGCAGCTCATTAATATTTTCCTGCTGCATGGTGTGATCATCACGCTTTTTACCTACGTAAATTAATTCCGCATCACTACGCACCAAATCACGGATCGCCTGAGAAACCAAACGGTCATAAACCATAACATCACAGCTTTGCATCAGGCGAAGCGCACGGAAAGTAAGTAGATCAGGGTCACCCGGGCCTGCACCCACCAGATAGACTTCACCCTGAAATTCTGGCTTAGGATCAGCCGCATCAATCGCTTTCTGTAAGGCCTCTCCGGCCTCATCTTCGTGACCACTGAATACGCGATCCGCAATGGTGCTATTGAGGACATTTTCCCAGAAAGTACGACGCTGACCCACATTTTCAAATTTGGCTTTAACCTTTTCACGGAAGTTAGAAACCAGAGCGCCCAAACGACCGTAGCCTGCTGGAATACAACCTTCCAGTTTTGTACGAATCATTCTTGCCAATACAGGCGATGCCCCACCGGTTGAAACCGCAATTTGTACCGGAGAACGATCGATAATAGAGGGGGTAATAAAGCTGCAATTATCAGGATCATCGGCAATATTGACCGGTATTCCGCGCTCGTCTGCCAACTCAGCTACACGCTTGTTTACATCTCTTACATCCGTGGCAGTGAATACCACCATAGGACGTGGCATAGCATCAGCGATATCCGCATCGTCAAATTCGCGGGCCACATGGGTGAACCCGCCATCTTCAAGCATTTCAGACAGCTCTCGCTCGAGCTTAGGCGCAATAACTGTAACAACGGCCTGTGCCTTTAATAAAAGAGCCACTTTACGAACTGCAACTTCACCGCCACCCACAACCAGGCAGGGCTTTTGCTTCATATCAAAAAATAAAGGTAGGAAATCCACGTGGAATCCTCAAGTTTAGAGTTAACCGAGTATAGTAGTGATCAAAGCTCACGGGGTCTATACCCCATTAGCTATGGCTTATATAGGCTATACAGCCGGTAAGGGAGTTATTTACTCAGTAGAGGCATCAATTTACCGGTCATATCTAGCTCGGCGAGATCATCAAAACCGCCAATATGGCGTTCATCAATGTATATTTGCGGTACTGTGTTGCGTTTGGTTTCTTTTTCCATCGCCTTCCACAGCTTCCTGTCGCCGCCCACATCTATTTTTTCAATCTTCTTAATGCCACGCTTCTTTAATAAACGCTCAGCGCGCTGGCAATAAGGGCACGATCTGGTGCAATACATGCGTACCTGAGCCATAGCTCCACCTACAGTAATTATTTAGAACGCGGATTTTATCAGGTAACTACGAAGCTTGCAGCTAGTGTACCCACCACCAGACTCCACCCATCGACCAGTACAAACAACATCAGCTTAAAGGGTAGAGAAATAATCAGCGGGGACAACATCATCATACCCATTGCCATCAAAACACTGGCTACGACCAGATCGATAATGAGAAAGGGAATAAACAACATAAATCCAATTTGAAATGCCGTTTTTAATTCAGAGGTTAAAAAGGCAGGCATCAACACCGACATAGGCACGGACTCGGGACCATCGTATGCCTCATCACCTGCCAGACTAGCAAATAATTGCACATCGGTTTCGCGAGTCTGCTCAACCATAAACTTATGAAATGGCGCGGTTAATTTTTCGATGGCCTCATCACCGCCAATTTTTTCTGCAATATACGGCTGATACGCTTCTTCGTATGCCTGCGTAAACACGGGCGCCATAATGAAGAAACTTAGGAAGAGCGACAGGCCAATTAAAATTTGATTCGAAGGAGTTTGCGCCGTGCCCAGGGCCTGACGCAAAATAGATAATACGATAATGATACGCGTAAACGACGTCATGGTTAACAATAATGCCGGCAACACCGACAGAATCGTCATAAATACTAATACCTGAATAGACAGAGAATATTCTTTGCCGCCTGATCCTGTATCCTGTATGACTAAAGCAGGAAGACCGGCCTCTGCAAATGCTGCATTGCTAAACAAGAAAAGTATAGGCAGCAACAATATAAACCTAAGCATTGTTTTGCTCGTTTACTTGTACATGCTCAATTTGCGTTTTATTTATTTGCTTGCTCAAGGTTTCATCAAACGAGGAAGGAGCTGGCTCACTTTCACCCAGCACATGCAATGTCTGTATATGTCCCGGCGTAACACCTACCAGCAAACGCGTATTATCCACTTCAATTAAAATTGCTTTTTCTCGCGTGCCTAATGAAAGGCCACCAAGAACTTTCATATCTACAACATTACTACCTGTCACTTTGCCATATTTTTTTAGCACCCAGGCCAAACCCAGAATCAAAGCGATGACCACAGCCAAACCCATAAACATGTTTAACATATTCATCATTGAAAACGTTTCAAGAGAGTTTGTTTTAACGGCGCCAGTTTCAGCAGCGATGGCAGGCTGTAAAAATAACAGCCCCACTAGAAAAGAAAAGAAAAGATGGATCATCGATTTAATCATATACTTTAGTTATTTAGCCGCGAAAAATTACTTAAGCTTTTTAACGCGCTCAGCCGGACTGATAATATCCGTCAGGCGAATACCAAACTTTTCATTCACAACAACGACTTCACCACGCGCAATTAATGTACCATTTACCAATACATCCATTGGCTCACCCGCTAATCTTTCCAGCTCAACAACCG
>Ga0316204_10008506_pt1 | contig 14202 bp, 13 predicted proteins | sample 6monrhotite_MG_2_FD_205661 | JGI IMG/M metagenome (GOLD analysis project Ga0316204, IMG submission 205661) | Microbial mat bacterial communities from mineral coupon in-situ incubated in ocean water Damariscotta River, Maine, United States -... | ecosystem: Environmental > Aquatic > Marine >...
AGGCACACCGCCCTCCGCCTGCTTCAAAATGCCCATGATCTGTGCGTCGCTATATCGTGCTGTCTTCATCAAAAATCTCCTCAGGTATCCTGCCGAGAAAATTCTACTTTTGAACACCACTAATTTTAGGGGGGATTACCAGGCCACTGGAAAGCTGTCCGAGGTACTGGTGCGCCATCACCATCCCGACGCGGTATTTGCGCGCCTGCGATAGAATAACGCCGATATTGGCATCAAAGTAGTCTTGGGCTTCGTCAATGTAGACCGTTGCAGGCAAACGGTCTTGCTGACGCAACACCGCGCGTTCTTGAGCCGCTTGCGCAATTAGCGCGATGAAGAACCGACCAAAGATCTCGGTGCCCTGTTCTTTGAGTAAGGACTTTGACGTATTGATCAGGATCAGCTTGCCCGCGTTCAATTCGCTGAACATGTCGAACTTGGATTCTGGGTTGGCAAACATTCTCTCGAAAGTTTGGTTTTCCAGCACCCCATAAAGACGACGCAGCACCTGGGTTTTAGTGCCCGCAAATTCCTTGCTTTCAAATTCTGTCTCAAAGAACCGGCGCGGCGTTCCCTCCAGCTTGGCAATATGTTCTTGATACTTGGCCGTCCCACCCGCTTCCATCAGATCGCACAAAGTATGGATCGTGGCATCCGGGATATGGAACATCAGCCGGGTGACATATCGGAAGACCACGCTTTGCTTGGCGGTCATGCCAGCCGACAGCAATGAGCCCAACACAAAGTCGTAGAGCTCAATAATGGAATTGGTTAGCCGTTCGCGTTCCAGGGGCGAGTATTCATCGAGGCGTTCGTGGCCCACCGAGAACAGATTCAGCGAAACCGGATAGGCAATGTCCTCGGGATTGATCAGCACGATGTCTTCCGGCTCAAGCACTTTAGCGCGCAAGATATTCCCAATCAGATCACCCTGACTGTCGATCACCACCACCGACTTTGCGCCCGCAGCCACATCCAGCAAATCCTTCGCAATCAGATACTGCAAGGTCTGGGTTTTGCCGTGCCCACTGCCTGCAACGATATGGGTGTGTTCGAAGCGCAGCTCTTCGGGCATTTCAAACGGTGTGCGCAGATCAAACAAGTCGCGCAGCGGGGTGCCCTTGAGATAGGTGTCCGCCGCATCATCACCGCGATAGTCGCGCGGAAAGACCGGGTTGGTGCGGTGCGTTTGGCGCAGATTGTTATCAAGCTGTTGCCGTAGGTCTTTGAAGTGATTGTATCCATTGTCTTGGAAAAACGGCGTGACGATCTGATCCACGACCAGATTGTGCGGAGTGAGAAACTGCGAGACCGAGACCCGCACATTACCGTCCATCGGCGGCGCGGCTTTGGCAATCGGGGCCAAGGCTTGCGAGATCACATCCAGCGCTGCTTTGAGCATCTGTGGATCGTTGCGTGCTTGCCCTTGCTTTGCCAGCAGATCACGATATCGCCCGCCTTCGACCGTGTTGCATAAGACCGGTGGTGGAGAAATATCTGGGTTTAGACCTTCTGCGTCAAACAACACGCGCGCCACATTCAGAAGTTGGATCTTCAATGGCTCCGGTGTTGTCGCGGGCCAATGGGCTGCGAGAGCAAGATCGCGAGCTGTGTCATCCATTTGCGTCTGGCCTTTCATTGCATGGCTGTACAGGACCATCGTCTCTTCTCTGGCCAAGCGTTCCGCACGGGCGGGGCTTTCAAGGTACAGGCGTCCCCCAACATACGCGGCGATTCCAAGCAAGAAGAAGGGAGTTACAAATACAGCTGCAGTGAGCAGCAACGCCACAATAATCGCCGTCACCGATATGCTCACAACTGCGTCTGTGAGGTTGGTTTGCATCAGAACTCCACCACGATTCCTTCACTGGTCTCTGCGTTATCGCTGATCCAGAGTTTCAATTGTGAAAGCGTGTCCAGCATCCGTTCCTCGTATCGTTTGGCGTCGGATGGCGTGGCGCAGTGGAACCGATCTGTCTTGCCGTTGAGGATGTGTTTGACGAGCAGGACGAACTTGTCGTCGCGCTCATCAACCTTGGCGTTGGCTGGTCGCCTATCCATCAGTTTTGTATCAAGCAGATTTCGTTGCCTGACGATCTGAATTTCTTCGTGGGTCAGCAGGACAGTCACCAGCACTTCGTAGAACGTCTTCTTGAAGATCGCGCCTCGTCTGACGGTTTCATGTTTGATTGAGACGCGCATGGTTGGGATTCTGTCCTCTTGATATCAAGTCTTACATAAGGGAATGGAATGCATGGGAGGGTGGGGATATTCAGCTGCGGTAGCAGGTGAAGTCAAGTTTGGTTGAACTCAAATTTGTTCTGTCGTGTGCCGCAATGTGCAGCCTTGGGCCCCATACAGGACCCCCATAGGGGTTGGGGGTCTGTATGGGGGTCACCTGATAGCTCGCAGAGGTTCGCTGTCCGAGACTTTATTGAGGTGACGGGCAGCATCTGCCCACGACCAGAATGACTTTCCTTCAACGTGATATTTTCCGTCTTTGTGCTCGATTTCGGGCTGGGATTCTTGCTCGAGTGAGTTTTCGGCAGTGGGTGTTTCAGGGGATGTCTGGTTGGCATAGGAAACGTCTGCGTCAGCTGAAACAGTGGCTGGCTCTGATGCAGCACTGTTGGATTTGGCAGGGGTTGCGCCTTGATAACTCGCCTGCTTTGCTCGACTGAGCTCAAGCGCTTGCTTCGAGATTTCGAGCTGCTTTCTTGAAACATCGAGCGATTGTTGTGCGTATTCCGCTGTATCGACCGAGGCGCGGCCCATCTGCACCAGAGCCAGGATAAGAAAGCCAGTGAAGGCCATGATCAGTCCCGGTGTGGCCGCGAGCATTACTTGTAATTCTGATGGTGGCCCGCCAAAGCCACTGTTTGATACCGCGCCGCCGGCGAGCAAGGCCAAAATGCCGCCGAGCACTATCACAGACCAGGCACAGAAGCCAAGAAAGCTAAAAATATTACGGGCTGCTTCGTACGATCTCATCAAAAGTGTCCTCGCTAAATGGATTGGCTGTTCAATTATGCATTGTATGCGGCAACGGTTACTCACAAATAAGGCGAAAATTTGAATGGATTGGGTCGAAGCCGTTTCGTGTGGCATAAAGAAGATATTCATCTAGAACGTGAGGTCAGAAGCAGAGAAGGGCAAAAACAAAAACTGCCCCTCTTTGGGCAGTTTGGAAGAACAATTGATGGGGCTATCCCATGGCAGCAGCCAATTTCGTTGGCGGTCCCTTCATGACCTCAAGGGCCAAAGCCAATGCTTCAAAGATGACCATGCCGCGTGGTTCGAAATCAAAGATGCGTCGTTTCCTGACTGGAAGGTATCCAGTAATCTCAGGATGTGCTTCAACGAGCGACTGTGCTTCTTCATATTTCGATTGGAAGTTTCGTGGTCGCGGAACGCTCACGTCTAGGACAGAGTTATGGCTTGCCAACTCTGCCAGAGATCGGATCAGTTGTTTGCTCTTTTTGCCCTTCCGGCAACCCTCGGAGCAGTCTTCAGTCACTACAACATCGGGTTGTAGTTCGTTGATCAGCCGCTGCACAAATCCGACCAACTCTGAACTGTTTTCTGAGGCCTTTACGGTAATACCCCAGTCCTGCAATCGACCTCTTTGCAGGAAGACATAGCCGACTTTGCCAGAAGCGACGGCAACGGCCAGCACACTAAGTGCGGCCATACTCTATTTGACTAGCCAGGCGCTTCTGCAAACGAGAAATGGAGCTGGCGCGATTAAACGTATGGGCGGTTTTTTTGGTGAGAGTTGGCAACCGTTCCAGGCGCTTTTGCATCGCTACCTGCCGTTCAGCGAGCAATTCGCTAAACAAGCTTTCAAATGATCGTCCATAGATTAGGGACAGATCAATAATCTGCTCAAGGCTTGGTCTGCGTTGACCTTGCTCGAGCTCAGATATCAATGATTGATGCCCAGCCAGAAGATGGGCCACATCTCTTTGGGTATAACCCGCCTTCCTGCGTGCAAGGCGCAGGTCGTGGGCAAATTGGGTACTCATAGACTTTTGGTTATTGAATAATCGTCTAGAGCTTCAGTCTATTGCGGGAGACTTTGACACCCTAGCAGGCAGGGTATCGGCAGGGATTATGCGGTGAATGAGAATGGTCAAACGGACGAACATCATCGACAGGCGTATTATCGTGGTCCAGAATACTGGCCGTATTCTGGCAATCATCGCCCACTGATGGTGCTTGCGCGAGCCCGTGGTTAACCCAGATTGGCTGCAAGACAGAAATGACTGATGCATTCAGCGCAAACGAAGGCGGCTGACCTATCCCAGCGCTGTATTAGCCTTGACGAATTATCGACCAAAATCTTTCACTTCTTGCCAGTTAGAGGACAAAAAAGCTGCCCCGACTAGGAGGCAGCGTACCGAGTTTAGAACAACGTCAGCTGACGCCTATCAATGAGATACGCCTGCCATTCGTTGGAATGCGCTGCCTCATCAAGCCAAGATTGGACGAAGTTCTCGATTTCACCCTCATCCCTAAACGCGTCGTTGGAGACAAAATGCGACCGATACCCGGTAGTTGTTACCGGCAACCGCTCATCACAGCGTAGCTCGATATGCCATTGGCCAGAATTTAGCCAGTTTGCTTGGTAGCTGACCGCAACGACACACCCCGACCAGACAAGTGTAAACGTTTCATACCCGTCCCGCATGCTTAGTATTCACTGGCGAGCATGATGGTAAGGACACGATGGGTGAGGGCTTCATTGGCCGGGTTCTCAGAGCCGCAAGTGCAACTCGGATCATAGCAGTCTATTTTCCAGAAGATCTTCTGCCCAGCATGTTCAAAGGCCCCAAAATCATGCTGCTTCCACGGATCGTTGTCTTCGGTGAAGTCAGTGAAATTGCGAACTTGATTGATCACTCCAACGGCTGCGTCACCGTCAAGTTCTTGGATGCCCGGGGTGATTAGAATGGAACCGTTGCCAACACCTTCGGTGCGAAAGCGATCATTCAACTCGCGGACCCGCTGGTTCTGAAGTGCATCAGCTTCGACCCAGTCGAACTTGGTTTCACCTTCACACTGGTGGCAGTGCTCATCGTCGAACACGGTCTCAAGTTCCCATAAGCCGCTCTCACGATTGAAGCAGGCCCACGCGTCCTTTGCGACTCGCTCGGACCCGCAGGTGCGGCAGATTGGAACGCTGTTGATCGTACCCGGTGTTGTTTCTTGTCTGGTACCCATGAGGGATCTCCTTTCGGTAGGGTGCGCCCAAGCGGAATGCTTAGGCGGACCCAGCGAAAGGCGAGCCGGGGGTAAAACTGATCCAACATCATGATGGGTGATATGGTGAATGCGAGATAGCAGCCAGCGTATCGGCCAGAGTGATAGAACCGCTGCTAGTGGATAGCTGGCGCTGGCGGGATCATTAGATGATGCTTGCAGCACATCACTACACTCTTGGGTTCGCCCATCGCCGTTATCAATCTGGAGGTGCTTTTGGTCTCGATCAGAAAGACCGGCTGCAACACTTGTATATTGTCGGACAGACGGGAACCGGCAAATCAACGTTGCTGCAAAACCTTGTCTGGCAGGACGCCAGATCAGGCACTGGTTTCTGTGTCATTGATCCGCACGGGGATGTGGCCGCGTCATTGCACGCGGAAATTGTTGCGCCGCACCTCTATTGGGATGTTGCAGATCCAAGCTGCGCACTTGGATACAATCCTTTGGCCCCGGTATCAGCTCAACATCGGCCGTTGGTCGCATCTGGTTTGATTGAAACCCTGAAGAAGCAATGGCCAGATGCTTGGGGTGCCCGCATGGAACACATTTTGCGGTTCAGCATATTGGCTCTGCTCGAACAGCCCGCATCCGATTTGCGAGATATTCTCAAGTTGCTGACCTACAAAGGTTTCCGGCGACAGGTGGTCGAAAACGTCACTGATCAACAAGTGCTATTTTTCTGGAGGGTTGAGTTTCCATCCATGAACTATCAAGGCAGCGCTGACGGTGTCGCTCCAATCGCCAACAAGCTCGGAGCGTTCTTGGCGCAACCTGCCGTCCGAACCGCTATGTGTGAGCCGGTCAAACCACTGCGATTGCGGCAGATCATGGATACGGGTCAGATGCTGATTGTGAACTTGTCCAAAGGCCGATTGGGGGCGGACATCACCAACATTTTGGGTGGTTTGATTACATCTAGTCTGATGCATGCTGCCAGTACCCGACATGGCCTGCCAGAGGCGACACGACGCCCGTTCTTTCTCTATGTCGATGAGTTCCCAAACCTCACCACCAAGTCCTTTGCCGGAATGCTATCTGAGGCCAGAAAATATGGTCTCGGGTTGGTGTTGGCGCACCAGCACTTGTCGCAGATCGATACAGCGGTTTCAGACGCTATCTTTGGAAATGTGGGAAACATGGTGTTGTTTCGGATCGGCGCGAAAGATGCGCCGTTGCTGCAGCGACTGATGATACCGTTTGATGCCCAGGATCTGCAAAATCAGCCAAACCACCGCGCCGCTGTCCAAGTGATGCACTATGGCGAACGTCTTACCCCGTTTACCACCTCAATGTATCCACCGTATTACACGGGCTGATGAGTTGTCTGCTAGGGCAGGACGCTGTCTAGGAATATCATTTTAAAATGACACGAGACGAACGTTTGGAACGACACTTGGAGCACTGCAAGGCGGTGTTTGAAGACCTGAAAGCATCCGGTAAATGGTTGTGGGCAGATTCGCTTTATTCTGAGAATTTGTTAGAGTCGGAGGATAACTCAGACAACGTATGAAACCCTGTTTTGGATACATCCGGGTCTCAACGCTGAGGCAAGGTGACGGTGCCTCACTTGAAGCCCAAAAGGACGCAATCACGGGTTTTGCGAGTCAGAACAACATCGAAATCACGGCTTGGTTTGAAGAAAGAGAAACCGCCGCCAAAACAGGCCGTCCCATCTTTGACGCCCTGATGGCAAGCCTCAGGAAAGGTGATGCTGAAGGATTGGTTATGCATCGGATCGACCGCTCTTCGCGCAACTATGCAGACTGGGCACGATTGGATGAGGTATCGCGCTTGGGTATCAAAATCTTCTTCGCCGCCGATAGTCTTGACTTTGACAGCCGAGGCGGGCGCTTGCTGGCTGACATACAGATGGCCTTAGCTGCCGACTACAGCCGCAATCTGAGCATTGAGGTGAAGAAGGGCCTCTATGGACGATTGAAGCAGGGTATATACCCGTATCGTGCACCGCTTGGCTACCTAGACACCGGTGGGGGAAATCTCAAAGACATTGACCCAATCAAAGGACCCTTGGTGCGCACTTTGTTTGAGCTGTATTGCTCTGGTGAATACTCGATCACGAGCCTCACCTCCGAGATGCAGCGGCGCGGTCTCAAGGGCTACGGTGACCGACAGGTGGTGCGGCGCAACGTCGATGCCATTCTGAATAACCCATACTACTGCGGGAAAATGAAAGGTGGTGGCAAGCTGTACGACGGCAAGCACGAACCGCTCATCACGACCGCGCAGTTTCGTCGCGTTGCCGAGGTGAAGGCTGGCAGGGTGCAAAAGAAGGCAACAAAACATGGGCTACTGTTTCAGCGCCTCTTGCGGTGTGGAAACTGCCAAAGGATGCTGACTGGTGAAATCCAGAAAGCCCGTATTTACTACCGCTGCCATACCAAGGGATGCCAACAGCGCTGCGCGCGGGAAGACCATGTGGAAGAGCAGCTTCTGCATGCCTTCAAACGAGTAGAGATAAGGAAGAGAGACCAAGAAGTGATCGCAAACAGAGTTCAGGCTTGGCTGGTTGATGGCGGGCGCAGGGAGGCCGAGCAGTCGTTGCGATTACGGTTGGCCGATACTAAAGCGAGGCAAGACCGCCTCACCGACCTGTTGGTGGATGGATCAATCGACAAGCCAGACTACGATGTTCGCAAGCAGAACTATGACTTTGAATTGAAGCAACTACGTGAGGAACTGGCGGCGATTGAGCAGCAAAGGGCCACCGAGGCAGACATAGAAGAACTGATAGATCTAGCGACAAACCTTTCCCGTCTCTACTCTGAAACACCCAATGTGAAGAAGCGGGCGATGATACAGAATTGTTTCAAGTCTGTGTTGGTGGTTGATGGCGTCTTGGTGGTGTCCGCTGCCACATGGTTGACTGACATCAAGGCAGGTGGCCGAACAAACAGGAAAGTTGGTGCGACAACATCCAGCAACGTCTTTGCTGCTTTGGCGAGTCCGGAAATCAGAGGTTTGCAGCTAGATGCATATTCCCAAAAGACTTAGCCCCCAATCTCAGTTAATTGCGCGCAGAATCTTAGTAGCACAGTGCGCCCCTTCTTCAGGTGGACTTGTAAGCAGTCATTGGAGTTGATTGCAGCGAACGACTGGAGAGAGCCCAATCCGACCGATGCTGCAGCGTGTAGGAATGGCCGCTATAGCAGTGCATCAGGTCTTACGAAAACCCAGACGCCTGCGTTCACTATTTGTAATCCGCTGTGTCAGACTTCTTTTGGCCTGGAGGCTTGGCGCGGCAGTGTTCGCGCAAGGTCTCGGTCCGTGCGGATCGAGTCGAGGAATAATGTTATCCGCTGCGCTGCATCTTCTGCGCCTGTCGCGTTGGGCAAGCCGGCGGCGCGCATTTTAATATCCTGGGCCACGCGGTCATCGAGCATCGACACGACTTTGGATCTGAGGCGAGACATGTCGCGCAAGGGCACAGCATAGGCGAGGCCAGAACTTTCCGCCGATGCAGCCCGTAAAGCCTGATCATCCATTTCCGGTGCCTCATTGGGCACATAGATCGCTGGTACGCCACCCAACGTGCATTCATGAAAGCCGTTATACCCTGCGGTCGTGATCATCAGATCAAATGCCGTGCTGACCGAAAAAACAGGGTATCGTTGATGTCTTTCAAAGGGCGTGTCGTTACGGGCAACCGACATCGGGTTGACAAAATCGAATATCCGGACCCTTCGGCTCGCGTATTCTTTGGGCAGAGCTGCAATTTCATCCCGAACAGGTTGCATGTCTGTATTCGCCTCTGCGCCCAGTTGGATTGCAATGCACCAATCATCATCTTCAAGGCCCAATTCGGCCCGCGCCACCTCTCTGGCCAGCCGTTCGTGCGGTGGGGTCAAAAGCACCGGACCGATCGGCTCAACTTTTTGACGATGTGCCGTGGCGCCGATGTCATCGTGTTGGGCAAACTCCCAAGGTGCCAGGATCATATCGAAGAGGGCTTCGGTTTCTTCGTTCAATTCGGATTGCGGTTGCCAAAGCCCTCGCCTTATCCAGACCTTGGCGATGTCTGGACGCGCAGACAGAAGGTGGCGCAGGCTTGGAAAGGCATCATTCCCGTCAAACACCACCATTCGCGCCCCTGAGGCATTAATCGCGCCTTCAAGTTCCAATTCAAAAGCAGCGTTCCAGCTGTCGCTCGTTACTCCGCCGCGACCGTGAGACTGGATGTAGTCTGCAGACATGCCGTGTTCCCAAAGAAGCGGGGTTGCAGGGGACAGGGTTAGAAAAATCGGCTGAATGTGACGAGGAAGCGCTTTCGCAATCGCAAGCAGTCGCGTGATGTGACCAAGACCGATCCCATTGCCCGCGACCAAAAGGATTTTTTGCGTTTCTCTTGGCGGCATTGCAGGCGCGGCAGATCTGGGCTTTCGTAAGGCTGGCAGGCCCAAAGCCTTCGTCACCTCGTCTAGGCGGTCAGAATATGTTTCAAGCCCGTGGCACGCCACGATCCTTGCGCGGGCCGCCCGTGCCTGACGCTTGTATTCATCGGGCCGGGCCATGAAGAACTTGAGAACGTCTGAAACCTCGTCGGGCTTACAATAGACAGCACCATCACCAAACGTCGCACGAAAACGCTCAGGTAAAAGGGTGACCAAGCCAGTTGCCATGGCTTCGGCAATGGCAATTCCAAAGGCTTCGACCCACTGACGGCTGTGAAAGAATACAAAAAAATCAAGCGATTGAAGGAACTGCGAAACACCATGATCCGTGAAAGGCCGGACCGACCAACCGCCCGGCCCGTCTATAGACCGATCAATCGGCGCGCCGCCCAAAACCCGCACCGAGCAGACGTCATTGACGGGATAGGCCGCATGTACCTCCGCCTCAGTATCCGGCCACTTTAGGGGATCGTTTCGGGAATGGCGGCCAAGCACCGCATGACTGGAGGGCGGCGGGCGATCCCGCAAAGGCCATTCGTTAACGTCAATGAGGTTGGGTAGATCGACTGGCAAGATCGACCCGTCAAATTGATGAACAGGGCCCAGCTGATTGCGAACAATCGGGCTAATCGGGGCGAGCGAAACAGGCGCGCCAAAGGTGTGTCGCAGCGATGTGATCAAACGATTACAGTCGTATTGTGCAACGCCGGCACCATCAAAAAGCGGGTGATGTAGGACCATCACCACATGTTTAGTCCGTAGCCTGACGGGGCGATCGGGGAGGCGCTCAAACACCATCGGGTTATGGGCAAACAGCAGTTCGGTTTCGACGACGTCGCTGGCGATAAGAACAGGAATGTCGAGGCTGGTTATGGTCTCCAGAAGGCGCGGTTCCATCCCCGTGACCGTAGTGGAGCGCGGCCCCAGGTAGGGCAGGAACGCAATACGCAAACCCGCAGCGACACCGGCGGCAATTTCGGTCCGTAATGCCGAAGATGTTCCCCCAAGATAGCGGGGATCACCGGCGTGAACGATATCAAAATGCGCCATCACGCGGATGCATTAAAACTGTTAGTAACCTGCGACACTTGGCTGCTCGGAGCCTTGCGCAGGCGCGGTGTAGCCGAGTTCCGCGACAGCACTCGGCCCCAAGGCATTTTCAAGAGCGCTGATGGCTTGGCCCGCATAAAAGCCGTTTGGAAACTCTGTCAGATACGCCCGATAGGCTGCAACCGTGCCGGTTGAGCGCGCATTTTCCCATGCTTGTTGTTCTTGCGGGGTTGCGGCGCAAGCGGCAAGAAATGCGGCAAATCCCATGACAAAAAATTTCTTCATCGCTCAATAAATCCTAAGTTGAACATGAAAATGCTAGACCTCGAATGGCGCAAATGCACGAAAATAATAATCTGCACTATGAAGGGATCGCTTGACTTGCTCAGGGTTTTCAAACCGATCAAAGACGTCTTGTGTCCGATCCTGCCGGTTTAGCTTTGTCTGGATGTCTAGGATCTGCTCTGTTCGAAGGCCGCGGTCTTGCAGGTATTTGGCGATGCTATGTCTGATCTGTTGTGGCGAAAGTTGCGCGTACGCCTCGTAATCCAGAACCAGCGGGCTTTGATCTTGTTGGGCAAAGGCGGTGCCAATTGTCCTATACCAATCGGCATGTATCCGGTACCAGGATTGGAAGTGAGAAAGTTCAAAAGGCACCTTGAGGCCGGTCGTGTCGATGCCCTCCCAAACCTGCGTTTTTCGCGCTTGCAGAAGGGACGCGTAGGCCGCAAGGGGTTGGCGCCGAAGGATGATCGGAACAAGATCAGGATCACCCACCAGCGCCTCCAAGTCAGCGTCTTGCTGAAACTGCCCAGGAAAAACTTTGAAAGAGAGTGCGGTTCTCGCGTTTTGATTGGCCATGTCCGTGAGTTGAGAGAGCATTGCTGCTGGCTGGGTTCGCGCAAAATTTACCAATCTTGGATCGCGTTCACCCGCAAAATTGATGCCGCTTCGGCCTCTCAGGTGATTGAGGCCGGTGGAGTCATAGTTTTCCAGTCCAAAGGCCCCTTCCTCATTGAAAAGCTCGGCAAAGACAAAAAACTCGCGGAAAGATCGAATGATTTCAAACAAGTAATTTGTACCACTCCGAGCGCTGGCAAACACAACGAGCGTCTTGACGCTGGCTGGAGGGTTGATCTCAGGTGCGGGCGTTTGCAAGCGAAATGGTGCAAGATTCCCAAGATCGACAAAGGGGTCCGCAAAGCAGGGGCGATCTAACATTTTTCGCAATTGAGCGTGGTTGGGGTGATCGCGGCGCGTGACCTCGAGGGTGCGGAATTCCGTTGGTTGATAGGTGCCCCAATTGCGCAGTAGCAGGAAGTGCACGCCATCTGCTTGGACGCTGCGTGCAAGCGCAACAAAATCCTCCATCTCTTCAAAATTGTCATTTTGAACCACGAAATCCAGACGAAACTCGGCAAAGGCGTTCCGCGCCCGAAGCTCCCCAAGCATTTTCAGGTTTTCCATGAGGCGCTTGAAATCGCCGTTTCGCCGCAGTTTTGCGTAGGTTTCTTCTTTGGCAGCGTCGATCGAGACCCAAACCGACCGGACGTGCCCTGATAGCCCAAGATCGTTCCAAGCTTGTTGATCGAACAAGACACCGTTGGTTTGTAGTTGCAGGCGCGCACTGTCGGCGGTTTGCGCGGTGATCTTTTTTAGGACATTGCGAAAATGACGACTGCCGAATGGGTCACCACTTCCGGTCACTTTGATTTCCGATGCACCCCGCAAAACTGTCGAAACATGGTGGTCAAAGAATTTGTCAAGGGCCGCAGTCTTTTCGCGATCTGCCAGGATGAGCGAGGACCGACACGACGGGCAGCTCAGATTGCAGGACTCATCATATGACAATAGGACACGGCGGGGATTGGGAAGGGGTTGGCTCTGTTCAATCTTGCGGCGCAGATCATCCGCTTTGGCATCATCGCGGGGCGGAAGTTCCCGCCCGGCAATCCGAGGGCAATTGACGCGGCTGCAATACCCGAAATCCCCATCCAGAATAGAGCGCCGGATTTCCGCCGCACGCGCGCTTTGCCAACTGTCTTGATCGTCGGTGGCGTTGCCAAGTGCCGCGGGCATCCAAGCCGCGCAGCAGGTAAAAACATCTTTCGATCCGATGATCTCTGCTGTCGTAAATGGATTGGAGCAATATCTGCCCTCGAGCCATTCATCAACCTCCAGACGCAACGTCTGGCTTTGCTCTTGCGCCGCCAAGATGATGCGTTGTGCAAAAGTCTCATGTTGATCGGCGGCTGATGCCTTGCTCGCCAGGGTTTCGGCAGAAACGAACTGCTGCTGGCGCAAGGCCAGAAGTGCGGCAACCACCAAACCAAAGCCGTTCAAACCATTTGATGCCATGGCCCGATCAATAAGTATGTCCTGCTGATCTGCGAGCACACTGCCCTTGGCGCGAATGTTCTGATTGATCCAATTGCGCGCGTAACGTTCGGCGAGGCCAATTTCCAAATCTTCAGTGCGTCCGCGCATGGCCCGAAAATAGGCAGGAAACGCCGCAGCCGTGGTTCTGCAAAAAATCTCGAACGGATCCAGATCTGATACCCAACTCTTGCGGGCTGGCAGATTTTCCGTGAGCTTCGCATCGCCGCTGTGCACGATTTTGTTCAAAGCAGGCCCCAGATGACAACATATAGAAATATTGCTCAGTTCGGCGTATTCCTTCTTTGATCAGAAGGATGGCATAGTTACACAATGCAATCAATTCAGGATTGAAACGTGACCCATCAAGATACTGATCCAAAGCAACAAGGCGCCGGACGGTTTATTCGGCTGATCTCAAGCGACGGGGCACCGAGCCCCAAAAACGGTCGCGTCGCAATTACGGCTTTCGGACTTCCTTGGTCCGAGGCCCAGCGGACTTTGGATGCTATAACTGGCAGCAAGCAATTTCGAAAACGAGAGCTCATCCTGGTCATGACAGATGTTCAGCCCTCATGGATCGTTTCATCGTCCCATCGCATAGAGCTTCTCCCGACGCGTAAAACACTCGGGACACTGAGTTCAACCGAGCGGCAGCATTGGATTGAAAGCCGCTGGTCAATTCTCAGGGCTAAATGGGATATCCGGTCTGAAGTCGCGTTGGGGCAGTCGTTTTACGAGTTTTCGAATTCACAATAGAGCAGGCTGTCGGTTGCTAAAGATGGTTCGTGACAGCGTAGCCTGCCCATTTCAAGTATCAAAGCAGCACAACCCAGCGATTGCACTATTGATGCTTGAGCAAGGCGGTGATTTTATTTGATATCCAACAGATATTCTGTTTTTGGAAGTTGAGACATTTAGGTAGTTCTCGTAATAGCAGCCGTTGATGCAACCGCAGCGAAATCACGCTTTGTCCCGCATTCTTCCAGTTCATTCGGCCCGTAGCGAATGACGCAGTTTCCCGAACCGGCCACTCGTGACCAACGCGGCGAAGGTGTCGAAAGAGCCCAATTTGACCGATGCTGCAAGAAACACGAATGGC
>Ga0316204_10008507_pt1 | contig 14201 bp, 7 predicted proteins | sample 6monrhotite_MG_2_FD_205661 | JGI IMG/M metagenome (GOLD analysis project Ga0316204, IMG submission 205661) | Microbial mat bacterial communities from mineral coupon in-situ incubated in ocean water Damariscotta River, Maine, United States -... | ecosystem: Environmental > Aquatic > Marine >...
CCGCCGGGCTGTTCGACGGGGTGATCGCGGCTCACCGCGCGGGGCTGGTGCACCGGGACTTAAAGCCCGGCAACGTGCTGCTCCAGCTGACCCACGATCGGGTCGTGCCGCGGATCACCGACTTCGGGCTGGTCAAGGCCCTCTCCGGTGAGTCGCTGGGGGAAGCCATGACCCGCACCGGGGCCATGATGGGCACGCCCGCGTACATGGCGCCCGAGCAGCTCCTCGACGCCAGCGCGGTCGACGCCCGGGCGGACATCTTCGCCCTGGGGGCCATCCTCTATGAGCTGCTCAGCGGCGAGCGGGCCTTCACCGGCGCGGACACCTGGGAGCTGCTCGGCCGGATCCGGGAGGGGCGCTACGTGCCCCTGGAGGAGCGCTGCCCGGGGCTGCCCCAAGAGGTGCTGGACGCGGTCTCCGCGGCGCTGGCCGCCTCGCCGCAGGATCGACCGGAGACCACTGAGGCGCTGGCCCGGCGCTGGGGCAGCCGCTCCCTCCCCAGCAGCCCCTGGACCGAGGACGAGCTCGCTCTGCTCCGCGATCTGACTGTCCGCAGCGCGGAGCCCGCCGCCCCCGAGGCCACCGCCGCCACAGGCTCGATGTTGTTCGGTGCCCCGGCCACGGTCAGCCCAGCCAGCCCGGCGAGCGGCTCCGCGACGACCTTCGCCCCGCTGGATTCGGTGTCCTGGAGTCGGGGCGATGCGCCGGTCGACGAGGTGCCCGCGGCCGAGCCGCCCGAGACCGCCGAAGCCGCGCCGCTCGAGTCCCGTCGAGCGCGCCCTGTCGCGCTGGCCGGGGTGATCGGGCTCGTCGCTGTCGCCGCCGGACTCGCGGCCTGGTCGGGGCTGCTGGGGGAGGCGCCGCCGGCCGCGCTGACCGCCGCGGGGGCGCCCGCGCTCATCGACGACGTGCGGCTCCAGGGGCAGCTGGAGCAGGGCTGGCAGGCGGCCCTGCGCGGCGATCGCACCGAGGCTATCCGCAAGCTGGAGCTGGTCACTGAGCGGGCGCCCGAGGTTGCGCTGCCCTGGCTGCTGCTCAGCTACATCTACCTGCGCGACGGCCAGCTCGCGGAGGCGCTGGACCGCTCCAGCGAGGCGATCCGACTCGGCGAGGAGGAGTCGGGGCCGACGGGCTCGCTGGTTCGTATGGTCCACGCACAGCAGCGGTCCAGCCAGGTGATGGTCCCGGAGCTGGACGAGCACCTGGCGGCCTGGCCCGAGGACCTGCTGGGGGTCCTGATGGACGCCGACTACTGCTATGTGGGCGGCTTCGAGCGCTGCGAGGTGGCGACGGCCCGGCTCCTGGCGCAGGCCCCCGAGGCGGCGCTGGCCCACCGGGTGACGGCGGAGGCCTGGAGCGAGCTCAACGACCGGGAGCGTCAACTGGCCGCGCTGGACCGGGGGCTGGAGGTGGCTCCCCGCGACCCACAGCTGCTGCTGAGTCAGGCGACGGCGCTGCTGAACAGCGGCGACCACGAGGGGGCGCAGCGCTCTCTGGCCGCCTCCATACAGGCGGACCCCCAGGCCGTGCCTCCGAGGCTGCTGCGGGCCCGCCTCGCCGTCCTGGAGGGTGAGAGCGAGACCCTCGCCGCCCTGCGCGCGGAGCTGACCAGCGCCTCCCAGCCGCTTGAGGTCCGGCTCTCCTTCTACGAGTCGGTCTCCGACACGCTGCGGGGACTCGGGCGGCTGTCGGAGGCCGACGCGGAGCTGGCCGTGGCGGAGGCGCTGGAGGCCGATGAGGGATCCACGACAGGTCGGATTGATCTGCTGAGCTATCGCATCTCGCTGGCGTACCTGCGGCAGGACTGGGAGGAGGTGCTGGTGCTGGCGAAGCGCGCCACCACGCTCGCCGCGCAGAACTCCGACGTACCCAGCCCCCTGCGCGACCGGGTCGCTGACTTCTACCAGTACCACCTGGGGCGGGCCGCCCTGGCGGGCGGCGATCTCGAGGGGGCCCGCGCCGCCCTGGAGCGCCTCTCCGCGGCGAGGACTTCCCCCCAGGCCAATGTCGAGACGCTGACTCGGGAGCTCGCCATCGCCGAGGGCGACGTCGCGGTGGTGCAGGCGATGGATGAGCACTTCTGGCAGACCCGCTGTGTGCAGCGGGTCTCCTTCGGGGACGCCCTCCATCGGGCAGGCGACGCGCCGGGCGCGCTGGGGGCCTACCGCGAGGTGCTGGAGGCGGGGTGCCGCACACACACCAGCGAGCGGGCGGCGCTGGTCGCGGCGCTTGTGGGGATGGCGGAGCTGGGCGCGCCGGGCGGGCTGGACGCCGAGGCGCGCGCTCTCTGGACGGCGCCCGATCCGGCTCACCCCCTGGCGGTGAGGCTGGCCGCGCTGGAGTAGTCCGCTGATCGGTCGCCTCGCGTTAAGTCCCTTGTATGTCCGATGACGTGACCCTCCAGACGCAGGATTGGTTGAGCGGCGGTGATGATCTGGCCGGGCCCTCCCGACTGGGCCTCGCCCTGGCCTGGTCCATCGAGGAGCCCCACCGGGTCGGCGAGGTGGTGCTGCCTGCTCGGACCGAGATCCTGGGGCGGGACGCGGCGCCGGGGCCGAGCCGCAGCGCGCTGCTGCAGCAGCGCCCCGGCCGCAACCACCTCAGCGGACCCCTGAGCGGCCGCGGCATCTCCCGCGATCAGCTCTCGCTGAGGCCCGACGGCTCACAGCTCATCCTGCGCAACCTCGGCCGCGGCGCGCTGCTGGTCAACGGCGCGGAGCGCCCCGCTCAGCAGGACGTCCCGGTTCGTGAGGGGGACCGGGTCGCGATCCAGCGCAAGGCGCTGTTCCTGGTCGTGCGCCGGCCCGCCGCGCTGCCCGCCATGCTGCCCAATGCCGGCTCCGCTTCTCTGGACAGCCCCTTCGGCCGGGCCGACCGACACGGAATCGTGGGCGAGAGCCCCGCCGCCTGGGCCCTGCGGGAGGCGCTGGCCTTCGCCGGCCCCCGCGACATCCACACCCTGCTGTTGGGCCCCAGCGGCACCGGCAAGGAGCTCGCTGCCCGCGCCCTGCACGAGCTGTCGACCCGCCGCGACGGCGCCTTCGTCAGCCGCAACGCCGCCACGCTGCCCGAGGGCATCGTGGACGCCGAGCTGTTCGGCAACGCGAGGAACTACCCCAACCCGGGCATGGCCGAGCGCCACGGGCTGGTGGGCGCGGCCCACCAGGGCTCGTTCTTCCTGGACGAGATCGGCGAGCTGCCCCACGCCCTCCAGGCGCGCCTCCTGCGGGTGCTGGACGCCGACGGAGAGTATCAGCGCCTGGGCGAGGCCCGCACCCGCCGCAGCGATCTGCGGCTGATCGCGGCCACCAATCAGGCCCCCACCCAGCTCAAGCACGACTTCAACGCCCGCTTCCGCCTCTTCGTCGAGCTGCCGCCGCTTCAGGAGCGCAGGGAGGACATCCCCCTGCTGGTCTACCACCTGCTGCGGGCCGCCTGCGCCGATCCCGAGCTGGCCGGGCGCTACCTGGACGAGGGCGGCTACGCCCGGGTCTCACCCGCGCTGATGGAGGCGCTGCTCCGCCACGACTACACCCACCACGTCCGGGAGCTGGACGCGCTGCTCTGGGCGTCGCTCTCCAGCAGCGGCGAGCGCTTCCTCGACCTCACCGACGCCGTTCGTCGGCGGCTCACCGTCGGCGGCGACAGCTGGACCGACTGGCTCGGACGACCGGCGGCCGACATCCCGCCGGAGGTGCTCCAGGCCTGCCTGGACGCCCACAACGGCAGCCAGAAGGACACCTGCGAGGCGCTGGGGCTGGAGAGCCGGCACCAGCTGGCGCGGCTGGTCAAGAAGTACGGCCTGGTGATTCGGCGGGGCGGGTAGCGGCTCACCGCCGGGGCGGCTCCTAGCGCTCCCGGAGCGCGCCGACCACCGCCTGCATGCTGACCTTGGCGTCGCCGAAGAGCATGTCGGTGTTGTCGTGGAGGAACAGCGGGTTGCCGACCCCGGCGTAGCCCGCGCCCATGCCGCGCTTGAGCACCACCACCTGGGTGGACTTCCAGACCTGCAGCACGGGCATGCCGTAGATGGGGCTGTGCTCGTCGGTCTCCGCGCCGGGGTTCACGATGTCGTTGGCGCCGATCACCAGGACGAGATCCGTCTTGGGGAAGTCGTGGTTGAGCTCCTCCATCTCCAGCACGATGTCGTAGGGCACGCCGGCCTCGGCCAGCAGCACGTTCATGTGCCCCGGCAGCCGCCCGGCGACCGGGTGGATGCCGTAGCGCACGTCCACGCCCTGCTCGCGGAGGATCTGGGTGAACTCGTTGACGAGGTGCTGGGCCCGGCCGACGGCCATGCCGTACCCCGGCACGATGATGACCCCGCCGGTCGCGTTGGCCGCGAGGTCGGCGACCTCCTCGGCGGTGGTCTCGGTGACCGTGCCGGTCATGCCCTCGATCTGCGCCTGGGTGGGCTTGGGGGCGTCGCCCGAGCCGAAGCCGCCGAAGACCACGTTCCAGATGGAGCGGTTCATGGCCTTGCACATGATGTAGGAGAGGATGGCGCCCGAGGAGCCGACCAGCGCGCCCGTGACGATCAGCAGATCGTTGGAGAGCATGAAGCCGGCCGCCGCCGCGGCCCAGCCCGAGTAGGAGTTCAGCAGGCTCACCACCACCGGCATGTCCGCGCCGCCGATGGCCATCACCAGGTGGATGCCGAGCAGGCCGGCGATCACCGCCATGATGATCAGCAGGGGCAGCCCGCTGGTGCCGCCCAGGAACAGGAAGGGGATCATCAGCACGATGACGGAGGCCAGCGCGGCGGCGTTCATCTTGTGGCGGCTGGGCAGGACCAGGGGCTTGCCGCTGATGGAGCCGCGCAGCTTGCCCCAGGCGATGATCGAGCCGGTGAAGGTGATGGCGCCGATGGCCACCGCCAGCCAGATCTCGATCAGGTGCACCGCGTGGGCGGCGCCGTCGAGGGCCTCCAGCGGGGCGAGGTAGGAGGACACGCCCACCAGCACGGCGGCGAGGCCGACGAAGCTGTGGAGGATGGCCACCAGCTGGGGCATCGCCGTCATGGCGACCCGCGCGGCCATCAGCGCGCCGATGCCGCCGCCGATGACCACCGCCCCCAGCACGAGGGCGTAGCCCTCGACCGCAGGGTGCAGCAGGGTCGCGATCACCGCGATGATCATGCCGATGATGCCGAACAGGTTTCCGCGGCGGGCGGTCTCCTGGGAGGCGAGCCCGCCGAGGCTCAGGATGAACAGCACCCCGGCGACGAGGTAGGTGACGGACAGAAAGCTTGTGGACATGGGGAGGGGTCCTTGCAGGCGAGCGCTACTTGCGGAACATCTCGAGCATGCGGCGGGTGACGAGGAAGCCCCCCGCGATGTTGATGCTGGCGACGAGGATCGCCAGGGCGCCGATCCAGGCGGCGCTGTCGGTGTTGCCGCTGGCGGCCTGGAGCATGCCCCCGACGACGATGATGCCGCTGATGGCGTTGGTGACGCTCATCAGCGGGGTGTGCAGGGCGGCGCTGACGTTCCAGACGACCTGCCAGCCGACGAAGCAGGCCAGGACGAAGACGGTGAAGTGCTGGATGAAGTCCATGGGGGCGAAGATGCCCAGCAGGCCCAGCGCCAGCGCGCCCGCGGCGACGCCGCCGTAGCGCACCCGGGGGTCGGCCATCATGCCCTCGGCGTCCCGGATCACCGGGGCGCTGGGCTCCGGGGCCTTGATCGCGGCCTGCGGCGCCTCCTTGGTCGGCGGCGGGGGCACGGCCTTCGCGGGCTCCGGCGGCGGCGGCCAGACGACCGCGCCGTCCCGGATCACCAGGGCGTTGCGGATGACCGCGTCCTCGAGGTTGACGCTGAAGTTCTCGGCCCCGCCCATGTCGGAGAGCAGGTTGACCACGTTGGTGCCGAAGAACTGGGAGGCGTGGGTGGCCAGCCGGCTGGTGAGGTCGGTGTAGCCGATGATGGTGATGCCGTTGACCTCCACCGCCCGGTCGGGCTGGGTGTACTCGCAGTTGCCGCCCTGCTCGGCGGCGAGGTCCACCACGATGGAGCCGGCCCGCATGGAGTCGACCATGTCCCGGGTGATGAGCAGCGGCGCCTTCTTTCCGGGGATCAGCGCGGTGGTGATGATGATGTCCACCTCCTTGCACTGCTTGCGGAAGAGGTCCATCTCGGCGGCGATGAACTCCTCGGACATGATCTTGGCGTAGCCGCCGGCGTCCTCGCCCTCCGAGGGCTCCTCGAACTTCAGCTCCAGGAACTTCGCGCCCAGGCTCTGGACCTGCTCCTTGGCGGCGAGCCGCACGTCGAAGGCGCGGACCTCGGCGCCGAGGCCGCGGGCCGCGGCGATGGCGGCCAGCCCGGCCACGCCCGCGCCGATGACCATCACCCGCGCGGGGCGGGTCTTGCCGGCGGCGGTGATCTGGCCGCCGAAGAAGCTGCCGAAGTGGTTGGCCGCCTCGATGACCGCGCGGTAGCCCGCGATGTTGGCCATGGAGCTGAGCACGTCCATCTTCTGGGCGCGGGAGATGCGCGGGATCTGGTCCATGGCGATGGCGGTGAGCTTGCGACAGCACATCCGCTCGACCAGCGGGCCGTTCTGTGCCGGGAAGAGCAGGCTGATCAGGAGGGCGCCTTCCTGGAGGCGATCGACCTCGTGGACCTCGCCGTCCTCTTCGGGCGGACGCACCTTGAGCACCACGTCGGCGGTCCAGGCCGCGTCGGGGCCCTCGACGACCTCGGCGCCGGCCTCGGCGTAGGCCTCATCGCTCAGCCGGGCGCCTTCGCCGGCGCCGGCCTGGACCTGCACCTCGAAGCCGAGCTTCTTCAATCGCTTGACTGTGTCGGGGGTCGCCGCGACGCGGCGCTCCCCCCGGTGGATCTCCCTGGGGATTCCGACCTTCATAAGATGGCTCCGAGCCTTGATGACGGGCGCACGTGGTTTACCACATGGGGAGGGTCACGGTGTAGGCCGCCCCCTGTGACCCGCTGCTGACGGCCAGATCGCCGCCGTGGGCGCGGGCGATGTCGCGGCTCACGGCGAGCGACGGTTCGTGTCCGATATCGAGGGTGCCGGCGCGGCCCGGGGCCTGCAGGAGGAGGTCGACCACCGCCTGCCCGCCCTCTGTTCTGGACCGCAGCGTCATCGACGGCGCCGAGCCCCCGCGGGCCGCGCGGGCCGCGACGCCCAGCACGTTCATGAAGAGCTGGCAGACGCGCCCGGCGCTGCCGCTGACCGTCAGCGCGCCGTCGAGGGTCGCCGAGACCGCGACCCCGGCGCGCCGCAGCGCGCCGCGCTCCAGCCGCAGGGCGGCACGCGCGGCGTCATTCAGATCGAAGGGCGCGGTGCGGCCGGGACGGGCCAGCAGCTTCAGGTCCTGGGCGATGCGGCGGACCTGGCGGGCGGACGCCGTCGCGTCCGAGGCCGCCCGACGCAGCGTCATCACCCCCTCCGGGCCGCCCAGCGCCGTGACCACCCGCTGCAGCTCCGCCGGCATGTCCGGCCGGGTCGACAGCGCCGCCAGATCCTCCAGCGACACCAGCGCCTCGTTGAGCAGCGTCAGATCGGTGAGCAGTCCGGTGAGCGGGTTGTTGAGCTGGTGCACCACCCCCGCGGAGAGGCGGCCCAGGTTGGCCTCGTGCACGACGGCCGCCGCCCGCAGGTGGTTCCGCTCCAGGGCCCGGGAGACCGTGGAGAGCAGGTCATAGGTGTTGATGGGCTTCTGGAGGAGGTCGAAGGCGCCCGCCCGCAGGCACTCGGCGGCGAGGCCTTGATCGTCCCCGCCGGCGACGATCACCACCTCGGTCCCCGGCGAGCGCCGCCGGGCCGCGTGCAGCAGCTCCAGGCCGCCCGGTCCCGGGGCGCGGAGATCGGCCAGCACCAGCTCGAAGTCCTGCTCCTGGATGCAGTCCAGGGCGCGGAAGCCGTCAGCGGCCGTGCGGGTCTGATACCCGGCGAGCTCGAGGTGAGCGTTCACCATCGCGCGCGACTGAGGGAGGGCGTCGATGATCAGCAGGTTGGCAGTCATAAGGCTAAGGTCCCCTAATCTCTTCCCGGACTGAGGGCCCCTTGCCGCTCTTCCCGCTCCTGCTCCTGCAGCTGACGCCTGGCGCGCTCGCGCACCGCCCCCACGCCGTCATCGTGGGCGCGGCCATGGACCCGGCGGGTCCGGACTGGGCGCTGCTGGATCGGGAGGGGATCGTCGGCCTGCTGCGCTCGGACGACGACGGGGCGCACTGGGACTTCGCGGGCGGCCCGCCGGTCTCGGAGGTGCTCGTGGACATCGAGCTGCTGGCCGACGGCACCCTGGCCGCTGTCTCCGCGGAGGGCGGCCTGTGGTGGACTGACGGCCCGGGCGGCGCGTGGGCCCGCCAGGACCTCGGGGTGACGCCGACGGCGCTGGAGACGGACGGCGAGCGGCTGGCGGTGTCCGCCAGCGAGGGCGCGCTGCTGGGGACCCCCGGGGCGGACTTTGTGCGCCTCGGCGAGTCCCGGGCGGCGGTTCGGGCGGTCGCCTTCGAGCCGGACGGCGCGCTGCTGCTGGTCATGGAGTCGGGCTCGATCCGCCGGGCCCGGGTGGATGAGGGCGGGGTGCTCAGCAACGAGGGGCTGACCCGGCTCCCCGATGACGTCAGCGCCTGGTCGGTCACCACCTGGGGCGGCGACGTGATCGCCGGCACGGATCAGGAGCTGTTCGCCCTGCGCGACGGTGCGTGGTCCCCCTGCGGGGCGCTGCCCCTGAGCGTCGACGACCAGTACGCCCGGGTGGTGCCGTTGGTCGTGAGCGACGCGCAGCGGCTGATGGCCGCGACCGGCCGGGAGGCGCTGTTCGTCTCGGAGGACGGCTGCGCCACCTGGACCTTCCTCGATACGCAGCAGCGCCCCACCTATGACGGCCTGGGGCTCGCCAAGAGCCCGGACGAGGCCTTCACCCGGGTCTACTGGAGCGGCGACCGGCTGATCGTGGCCGGCTTTAACGGCATCGCTCGCTCGGACGACGGCGGCGGGGACTTCCGGGAGGTGGTGGTCATCCCGGCGGACTCGGTGCGCGGCGTGTCCTTCGCGGGCGACTGGCCGTCCGATCCCCGGCTCTGGTTCGGCGGCTACGGCGGCGGCAGCTGGTGGACCGACGACGGCGGCAACACCTGGTCCGGCTCGGCGGTGGGGCTGACGGGGGAGGGGCCCTACGGCAACGCGCTGTACTCCTACGACATCACCGCTGATGGCTACGATGCGGTCTACGTCGGCGCGCTCATCCCCTACCGCTTCGACGGCGGGCGCTGGCAGCCCCTGGATTCGCCGATGACCTTCACCTCGGACTTTGAGGTGGAGCGCGGCCTGCTGCTGGCCTTCGGCGGGGAGGACGGCAGACAGTACGGCACCGTCGCGGCCAGCTCGGACGGCGGCGAGAGCTGGTCGGTGATGGACGACCTCAACGCGCTGGTGGGGGGCGGGGCGGGCCTGAGCGGGCTGACCTGGACCGCCCTGGAGGACGAGTCGGGCTGGCTGCTCACCGCCATCAACAGCACGGAGACCTGGTTCAGCCCCGACGGTGAGGCCTGGGAGCCGCTGCTGGACGATCGGGGCGGCATGAGCATCGGCGGCGCGACGTGGCCTCCGGGCGAGGGGCGCCGGGTGGTGGTGATGGCCAGAGAGGGCGTCGCCTGGCTCTCGGACGATCGGGGGGCGAGCTGGCGGGACGTGCCGCTGGACGTGACCGGCGAGCTGCGGGGCTTCGTCGCGGCAGACGACGGCGCGCTCTTCGCCATGGATCGCTCGGGGCAGCTGCACCGCAGCGAGGACGGCGCGGAGACCTGGGAGGCTGTGGGGGCGCCGCTGCCGGCGCCCCTGAACGCCCTCGTCGCGGCCCCGGACTTCGATCGCACCGGCGCGCTGCTGGCCGGCACCTGGGAGGGCACGTGGTGGTCCGGCGACCGGGGAGAGACCTGGCGGAGGCTGCCCCGGTACCTGCGCGCGGAGGCGGTCAGCGTGCACCTGCGCTGCCGCAGGCCCGGCGACGGCGAGGTCTGGTGTGAGCGCTACCAGGATGACGAGCAGGGCTTCGGCGGCGGCTGGCTGCTGGCCCCCGACGACCGCTCCCGCTTCAGCTTCCCGGGGACCGCGATCACCCTGCTCGGCGCCGAGGCCGGCGACGACGCGTCGGTGACCATCGACGGAGAGGTCCACGCCTTCTCGGGCGCCGGGCCCTACACCGTCGCCGACCTCGCGCCGGGCTGGCACGACGTGGACATCATCACCGACGGCGTGCTGCACCTGGACGCGTATGAGGTCGTGGGCGAGGGCGAGCCCATGCTCACCCGCTCGGAGCCTGAGCTGGGCTGCGGCTGCACACACCGTCCACGCTCACCGCTCAGCTCGATCGCGGTGCTCGCGGTGCTCGCGTTCGTGATTCGCCGTCGCGGCGCTCACGGCGCGTGAGCTACTGGACCTTGTCCAGGAGGTAGCGCAGGATGTCGAACACCTTGGTGTCCGTGTTGGACTCGTTGCGGTAGGTGCTGTAGACCACCAGCCCGCTCCCCGCCTTGAAGCTCATCAGCAGCGGAGAGCCCGGCACTTCGTAGACCTCGTCGCCGTCGCGCCAGGTCGCCTTGCCGCTCAGGTAGGTGGTCACGCCTTGACCGACGGACTCGACCGGGGGCCACACCGCGAGGTCGTAGACCACGTCGAGGGTCTCGGTGCCCAGGGTGTTCTTCAGGGGCGGATCGGCGACCGAGGCCCGCACGCTGCCGACGTCGCCGCGCTGGGCGTCGTCGGGCACGAGGTCGTCGCCCAGGAAGTCGATCTTGTCCGGCCACACGGCCTCGATCACGTCGTACGACCAGTCCGAGCTGTAGATCATGCCGCCGGACTCGGCGTAGGCCAGCAGGTTCTCCTTGACCCGGGTGACCGTGTTGGTGGGGCCGGGGGCCAGCGAGCCGTCGCTGTCGTAGAAGATGTCCTCCTCGAGGTGCCCGCCGTTGAAGAAGACGACGTCGTACAGGAGCAGGGTCTCGGGGTTCAGCAGGAACTGCTCCAGCTCCTCGCCGGTCTGCCCGTCGATGATGTCGTAGTCCACCACGCCGATCTGGCCGAGCAGGGCGCCGAAGTCGTCGTAGTCGCCGCTGACCACCGCCACATCCAGATCGAGATCCTGAAAGCAGTTGGGCTCGTCCAGCACCGCGTGCTGGCCTTCGCTCAGGTGGACCAGGAAGCTGTCGACGATGACGTTGTCGACCACCACGAAGATCTCGTAGTCCCGGTCGCCGGGCATCTCGGAGAGGGTCCAGTAGCCGTCGATGTCGGTGGTGGCGACGCGGGTGTCGTAGATGAAGCCCGAGGAGTCGGCCAGGTGCGTGTAGACCTGGGCGCCCTCCTTCCAGGTGAGCAGCTCCGGGTCGCAGACGCGGCCGGTGATCTGGTTCTCACCGGGGCCCTCGACGTCGGCCACGGGGTGGAAGCCGCTGTCGGACTGGCAGCCGAGGGAGAGGAGCGGGAGCAGAGAGAGCAGGGAGATGAGCATCGATGGTCTCTCAGTAGGAGGTCGCGGGCACGACGATGACGATGTCCTGGCTGTCCAGCAGGGTCGTGCCGTTGCCGAGGATGTTCAGCGTCAGGTTGTAGTACTGGTCCTGGTCCGAGGCGGCGACGGTGCCCAGGAAGCTCAGCGTGAAGGTCAGGGTCTCGCCGTTCACCGCGCCGTCCAGGTCCACCGTGGAGGGCTGGATGTCGGTGATGAAGCCCCACTCATCGCCCTCGATCTCCAGGGAGATCTCATCGAAGTGCACCGAGGAGACGAGATCCTCGATGGCGCTCGTGATGGTGCTGCGGAAGCCCGAGGAGCCGCCGGAGGTGTACTGGAAGACCAGCCGGTCGTTGGCGATGCCGTCGCCGTTGGTGTCGGCGTAGGAGCCGGTCGCGTCGGCGAGGTTGTTCATCTGGGCGATGGGGTAGCTCGCCGTGCCCACGCCGATCAGGAAGGCGCCCACGTCGTTGGCCGCGTCCACCACGTCCGCGCCGGTGGCGTCGAAGTGGCAGCCGCCCGGGGAGCCGTAGCCGGCCGCCGGGTCGCGCAGGTAGTTGTCCGTGGCGTAGACGATGACGGGCAGCGCGCCGTCGCGGAAGCCCATGCCGCCGCGGTCGCCGCCGCCGACGGTCGCCGAGGAGTAGCTCTCGCCGCCGGTGCCGTTGAAGGGATCGGAGCTGCTGGCCACGTGGGGCCGCACGTCGGTGCTGGCGTCGTAGACGCCGTTGCAGTTCTGGTCGTAGCCCGCGCCGGTCAGCGCCTGGTAGAGGGCCTCCATGCCGGACTCGGGGCCATCGGAGCCGCCGTAGGCGGAGACGGAGTTGATGGCCGACTGCACGCGGGTCTGGTCGGAGGTGACCTGCTGCTCCAGCACGAAGGGCAGGTCGCCGCTGCCGCCGTAGCCGCCGAAGTAGTAGTCGTCGTAGGAGGCGAAGCCGTACTGGGCGTCGGGGATGGTGGTCGAGAGGGTGCTGACGATGCCGCCGAACTCCGACGACATGTTGCTGATGACCGTGCCCATGGAGCCGGTGGTGTCCAGCAGGAAGACGATGTCGCCCATCTCGATGGCGAGATCGAAGCTGAAGAACTGCTCGGTGCTGTTGCGCTCGGGGACCTCGACGTAGACGCCGACCTCGATCTGGTCGCTGCCGTCGTTGGGGTCGCTGCCGAACTCCACCTCGGCGCCGTCGGAGAAGCCGTCGCCGTCGGAGTCGTTGTCGTAGGGGTCCGTGCCCAGCGCGCCGGCCTCCTCCCGGTCGGAGAGGCCGTCGTTGTCGGAGTCGGTGTCGGCGAAGTCGTAGGTGCCGTCGCCGTCGGTGTCGAGGGGCTCCTGGCCCGGGCCGTTGACGCCGGACTCCTCGGCGTCGGAGAAGCCGTCGTCGTCGGAGTCGAGGTCCAGGTAGTCCGGGGTGCCGTCGCCGTCGGTGTCGGCGGGCTCCTCGCTCCACTCGCTGGTGCCGGCCTCCCACACGTCGCCGACGCCGTCGCCGTCGGAGTCGTCGTCCTCGTAGTCCGGGGTCTCGTCGCCGTCCGAGTCCAGCCGCGCGCACTCGGGGCCGATCTCGATGGCGTCGCTGATGCCGTCGCCGTCGTTGTCCGGATCGTTGAAGTCCATGCGGCCGTCGCCGTCGAGGTCCCGGGGGTTGAAGCCGCCCTTCTCCTGGCGATCGGGGATGCAGTTGTCGTCGGAGTCGAGATCCAGGAAGTCGTAGGAGGTGTCGCCGTCGGAGTCCACGGGCAGCGTCAGAGCGTCCAGGTCCCCGGCCTCGATCATGTCGTCGATCGTGTCGCCGTCGGAGTCGAGATCCAGGTAGTTGGGGGTGCCGTCGCCGTCGAAGTCGTCGGTCTCCAGCCCCTCCATGTGATCGATGATCGTGTCACCGTCTTCGTCCGAGTAGGTGACCTGGAGCTCATCGGCGTCGTCGCCGTTCTTGGTTCCGCAGCCAATTAAGGCGGCGGACAGGACCAGTGGAGCAATCAGCAACAGGTGACGTTTCACGGGAACCCTCGGCGGTCTTGGAGGCGGATTCTAGGGTGCGACAGGGGGTACTGTCAAAGAGTACCGACCCCATTGTAGTTAGAGTAGTCTCCGAGACCCGAACTCAGGAGACGCCCGTGTTGTTCCTCTTCAGCCTGCTCGCCTGCAGCGGCAAGGATGTGAACGTCGGAGACAGCGGGGACACCGCGGCTGACGAAGACGCCTTCCCCTGCGACGCCGACTACTTCCCGGTGGACTTCAACGCCCGCCGCTTCACCTACACGGAGTACAAGGGCCGCTTCCAGCAGCCCCTGAGCACGGGGGCCCGGCAGCTGGAGTTCCTGAGCCTGTACGAGCCCGAAGGCGACTCGACGACCGACACCACCGACACCACCGCCGAGGAGGCCGTGACCGGCTGCGTGTTCAACCAGGTGGTGCCCCTCGGCTACGGCGACGCCTACACGGTCTACGGCATCGACGATGACTGGGTCTACGTCATGGCCGACGGCGACACCACCGGCGGGGTGGACACCTTCTACGCCATGGAGGAGCCCGTCCCGCTCATCCCCCTCAACCCGGTCGAGGGCTGGCAGGAGGTGATCGACGCCGAATACTTCCACACGGACTTCGAGGATCCCCAGCGGATCGTCGTGTACGCGTCCGTGCTGGACACCGCCGAGACGATCACCGTGCCCGGCGGCACCTACGACGCGCTGAAGATGGGCTGGGAGTGGCAGA
>Ga0316204_10008508_pt1 | contig 14199 bp, 7 predicted proteins | sample 6monrhotite_MG_2_FD_205661 | JGI IMG/M metagenome (GOLD analysis project Ga0316204, IMG submission 205661) | Microbial mat bacterial communities from mineral coupon in-situ incubated in ocean water Damariscotta River, Maine, United States -... | ecosystem: Environmental > Aquatic > Marine >...
GCTGCTACATCTAAAAATGCATCAAAAACTCGCCAGACATTTTCAGTGCCAATTTCACTTGCAATCTTATACAGGTCTTCAACGTTCAAACCGCTGCCCTGTAAAGCCATACCTGAATTATTCATTACATCAAACACATATTCCTGAGCTCTCATTACATCTTTTCTACTACCTGGTCGATTTAGATGACCACCTATAAAGGTTTCAAAATCATAGGCTAATACATCACTATGTGCCTTAATAAAATTTGGTATATCTTCAGTCCATACCAGATTTTTAAACGGTACCCAACCAGGTGTAATCACATCTGCAAGCATCAGAACTTTTTGATCTTTTGAATAGATATATATATTTCCCGATTCATGTTGTGGTCCTTTATATGATAATTCAATAGATTTATCGCCTACATTTAAAGTGTATTGATCAGTAAATGTAATACCTGGTAGTGGTAAGGGCATTATAGCTGCGCGTTTAATTTGGGCATATGTAAGCTCATGTGCGATTATTTCATAATCGCCTGGAATTAAAGTCACACCGCCAATATGATCCCTGTGTGAATGACTATAAATAAGATGCGTAACGGGCTCATTGGTCACCTCATTTATGGCCGTCATTAAATTTGCGCCGAAAGATGGTGGCGCATCAACCAGTATCACACCCTCACCGGTTGTAAAAAATAAAGTAGTATAAGCACCATCAGTCACCCAATAAGCACCATCCTTTATTTCCTCAACATGATAGCCTTTGGCTGTAACATCTGGCCCCTGAGATTTTTTAGGGACAGACTCTGAAAACAATCGACTTTTTAACTTATCAACAAAAGTTCCATTTTTATTTAAATAAACTTCATCACCTACTTCATCTTTGTCATGGGAGTAGGATGTGGATGAAAAAAGAACTAAAGATAATGATAAAATCAAGTTAATAAATAATTGTTTTGCGCCTGGATCTTTTAAATCTATATAATTTCTTAAAATATGCATAATTACACCCAAATTTAAGTTCATAATTTCGAACAGTTTACTTATTTAGTAAATTTAATTATTATTAAACAACGCATAAAATTAGTTTTTAATGTTTTGTTTTGTTATAAAATCAGTAAAGTCTAAAGTTCCATCTACAAGGCTATTTGCAATAGCATGCACATCTACTCCAGGGCCAAATCTCGTTGGGCAGACACCCAAAATTGCATAATCTGATTTTAGAGACACAGCGATTCCTATAACTCTCTTTCCAGCGTCATCCAACTCTGGATCTGGAAAAGGGTTATTAACATCAAATGTTATTTCTGCATTACCATGTTTATCTGTGAGTAATACGCCTGCTGGCACTGGCATATGAGGTATTTGACGAACAGGTTTTCCACTAAGAACACTGGAGCGAATGAATACCACCTGATAAATTGCTTCAGGTAACATATGTTTCGCTTTAACTGAAAACTTCGCTCTTGTGTGTGCTTTAAGGCTCTCACTATATGATTTTAGTGTAATTGAAACTTTGACTTTGGCCTTTAACCACTCACCTAAAGTAACTGGGTCTGTTCGTCGCTCATGTAAGGGTTCTTCACCTGCACAACCATCAGGAAGGCATTCTGTACCATTTCGTAATTTAGGTGTATACGGCTCACCTGTATCCACATCGTAAGCTATATCATCACCTAAAAACCCAATAATAGGTGCTTTATGCAGTGCAAAGCCTGGACGTGTATATGTATATCTCTGTGATTGTGCAGGAAATATTTCAGGACAAATATCTCCATTTGCTTCAAAGCTATTTAGGTTGTATTGGCTATCACCCTGTCTAGGAATTCTAGGTCCACCACCAAAATGGCCTTCAAATGGTCCGAACGAATTTGTGTATAACACCATATCAAGATCTGAACTGCCATCGTTTAAATCCAGATATTTAATAACTTTATATGGTGCAGCTAAAGAATTTGTAAAATCTTCTTTACCATTTTCATCTAATGGGGGGATAGTATTTTTAGAGACTAACGCCGCCTGATTTGGCACAGATACAACTTCACCATTATCTAGTTCTTTCAATATGTTTCCCAGAACAATAAAATCACCATTACTATTTGAAAAAGCACTCGGAGGCCACAGTGGACCCTGGGTTGTTATTGGTACATCCATTGTCATTGAAATCGCTGCATCTTCTTTTTCTGTTGAAGCACTTAGCTGATGCATAAATAAAGTACTCATACCAAGTAATATAATTAAATTAATTTTTTTATTCATTCTATCTCCATGTCAATATCTGTAAGTTAATTTACTTCTAAATAGCTGGAAAATTGATTAATCAATTCTTGTCATATATGCTGGACTGAAATTACCAACAGGATCAAGAAACTCTGGAACAAAATATATTTCAGTTGCGCGCTCACGTCCTTTATGAGATTCACTTTTAGTTATAATAAACCTCGATGACCCACCAGTAGTTTCTGAAAATGTCGTACCGGTTCCATCGCTGTTAACGGTATATGGGCCTGCTGAGAAGAAATCAAATAACATTCTTTCATTCTGTCCAGGAACAACTGGAACATTGATGGTAAAATCCCCCCCTACGATTGAAGTTTTCGCACTGAAATTTACATTACCAACAGATATGGCATTATCAAGCCCACCTAAACCTTCATTGATAAACCCATAATCTCCATTCAGAGACTCCATTTTATAGTCGTGCTTACGTTCTCTTGATTTAATAAATCCGCTAATTAAATTACCCGATGCGGATAATGAATCCATCACAAATGATATCGTCGAGGCCTTTTTTACACCGCTCTTATAATCAGCTTGTGTTACAACGAATATCGAGCTTTCATTTGTTTCAGAAACAATCACAACACCTCGCCCTGATTTTTCGATACTGTATGTTCCACTGATCGAAAATCCATTTGCTACCCTTTCACCCAATGCAGCGCCAGTATTTGATGATAGATTTCCACTAAAGTTATTTTCTCCATCAAATTTAATAACACCTGTAACTGTCTCCGGACCAGTAAACTGACTATCTCCCTTACCGATTAATACATACTCACCCTTCAGGCTTTTAGGTGTAAAAAATTTACTCTTATGCTCACTTTTATATTCATCTTCTACTTCATTATTAAACGCATGTACATTTAAACTCACAAGCATTAACGAAGTTAACAACAATATAATATTGATAGACTGATCATGAAATTTATTCTTATTATTAGTAAACATCAAAACTATCCTCTTATTAAAATTATTCAACTTCATTACCTAACAGGTGAAATTCAAGTTGTACATGTACCGTAGTACCACCTACAAAACCGGCTTCTTCAGGTGAGAAAATAGCTCCATACGCCATATGATCTGAGTGCAGTACAACCATAAGCCAGCCTAGTTGAGCATTTGCTTCTTCTACAAAGTCAAATGGACAGTAATTAAGTTCACGATGAAATTTTGCATTACCTTTAGCATTTGAAACAAATGCAGACGGTGCTCCACCCATTGCTTCTTCAATAAGGCCTCTCTGTGTATTAAATATTCCACCCCATACAGAATAAATACGATTAGGGATAAGGTCCTTCATATTTATATCAATAGCACCTCTATCACTTCCCTTACAGCTAAATTTTGCAACACCCTTAGCTTCTTTCCACATACCAAGCGTAATTGGCTTCGTAGGGGCTGCAATACTTGCACTCAATGGAACGCTGTCAAAAATCCCTGGCAGCTGTTCACGAGTTACTCCATCTTTACTATTTAATGTTTTTATCTTTTGAATAGGCACATTTAAAAGAGTTGGATCGATATCATCAGAAGTCATGCCTAAGAAATTTAAAAAAACTGGGTCAACAAATGTCGCAAGAACTGCAGAGTCTTCAGTTTCTGAAGTAAGGGGTATAGCTTCAACACCGTAAGGGTCATATACACCCAGTTCAGCAAAACCTAGCGTACCAGCAGGTATACCATGAATCATTCCATAATCACGTAAAGACTTGTCAAGATACTTATTAGGGCCGGTAGCCACTTTACCTTCAACAATTTTTACTTTGCTGTATTTATTATAATTGTCTGCAATTGCAAATGAAGACATCAAGCTTGTGAGACATATTAATGAAATTATTTTTATTAAATGTTTATAATTAACCATGATTTTGTCCTTTAATTATTAAATTTGAATTAGCCATCTTTATAATTATCTTGAACATCTTTAATTTCTTTAAGTGAAATTAATATTCATATCGTTATCAGAATTAAATATGGCAATACCAGGTAAACCTCTTGATAGTGGTTTAAATTGTGCAATATTTTCAAATGTCGTTGGGTCTAGTGGATTAAATACCAATAGTTCCTGACGAAGTGCTTTTAAATTTTCAAATGCAGGTGAAGGAACCCTCTCATATGAAATACCTGTATTTACATCTTCTACGATATCTTTAAAGACCAGTTCACTTTCTGACCAGCTTGTCACTGGAGATGCAAAAATTGCCATCAGTGAAACATATAAAATTTTATTTTTCGTTTTCACAGTAGCTTGCATTCCCGAACTAGATATTTTATTTATTATTTTTTTCAATTCTTCTCTCCAAATTACTCAATAAACTTTTTTTTGTTTATACGCTGTAATTGCACTTCTAAATATTCTACGGTATTGCGATTTTTCAACTATCCCTAGACTGGATAATTCATTTAATGAATTCCTGACACAGTTAACGTATTCATTCTTATTATTCCAATGTGAATTGAAATCGCATGGAATTTCTGGCACAACATACATTTTGTTAGCATGAGTAATATTCAGTCTGTTTTTAACACCCCCTGGCCACAACACTTCTAAACTGCCCTTTTCAGTATTTGGTAGTCCAAATATCAGGCTTAACTCATCGGCCGAAGCATTACTACCACCACTCACAACTGCTTTAGTAGAAGGTTTTCCATTTTTAGGTGTAAATGTAACCACTGCACCAATACCATCCCTGTTTGATTGACCGCCCGAAGTGAGGCCTTTAGTTCCTAACAGCTTCACTTTTATCCAGTTATTATCATTATCTAAATTATTTATTTCGACTGACAGCGTGCCATCTTCAGGTTCTAATCCTGTCCAGACAAATCCAGATAATGGATTTAATGGATCAACAGGGGCAAAGGTTGGCCAGATATAAGCCGAATCATCAAATTCACCACCAAAATTATTTTCAGGATTTATAATTGGTGCTAGAGGAAATGCATCTGGCCAGTCCATACTTGATACTGAGACAATATCTGCTAAACCATCATTATTTAAATCCCCCATTGCAACACCTTGAACATTACGTCTTGCGTGACTGCTAGAGTTACTCAGTGAAGTTTTGTCTCTTTTGAAATTTGCCAGTCCATCATTATTTAAAATTACGCCTGGATTTGTCGCATCAACCAGTATGCCCATATCCGCACCACCGTGGAAGATAATGTCCTGATCACCATCATTATCATAATCAGCTGCTGAAGCGCCCCAACCAAATGGGGTTGTACCTAAACTACCAATTCCTGGATCAGTAAACGTGCCATCCGCCTGGCCTAAAAACCAGCGACTTGACCATTCGTTTTTTCCTGTAGGCAGGCCAACGGTTGAACCAACCGCAGCTGCCAGATAATCTCCGATATTTGTAGCAAATAAATCCAGATAACCATCAGCATTAAAATCAGCAAATGTGATTCCCATCCAGTCACCCACAATATTCATACCTGCAGCTTCTGTTACATCCGTAAAATGCCCCAGTCCATCATTGTTTAAAATACGTATATAACCTACATCAACTCCACCAACTTTAGCTGGCAAACGAGTTGCCTGGTCATCTGCTATAAATATATCGATATCTCCATCCTTGTCGTAATCAACCATGGCAATTGACCAGCTAGCACCACGAAAATCTTGCACACCTGATGACACACTTTCATCTTTAAAAACATTACCTCCCTGATTAATCAAAAGATTGTTATGCTCCTTTAAGTGTTCGAAAGATTCGACCATTAATGCCAGGCGATTATCAAAATTGTTATACAGGTTACCAACAACCAGATCTAATAACCCATCACCGTTGACATCACCAAATGAACAGGTAATTGAATTTTTATCACCCGTACTCGTTTGGCTTTGATATGTAATATCTTCAAAATGGCCATCACCAAGATTCTCAAATAGTTTATTCGGCTCACTTGCTCCCATAACATAGAGATCTTTATCACCATCATTATCTATATCTCCAAAACAGACACCGTTACTGTCCTGGTCTGTTGCTGCAACTCCTGCCTTAATCGCCACATCCAGGAAGTGGACTTTTGCATTATCTTTTTTTTCATCTGTAGTATCAGAAGACTGGTTTGAATATAAACTATTCGCTGTACCTGGCCCATTGGTTACATAAATATCAAGATCACCGTCATTATCATAATCGAATAAAGCAACGCCTGGATTACCTCTGGATTGACCAGGTGTCATGGGTACATCCATAAATCCAAGAATTGATCCTGGAAGTTTATACTGATCTAGAATTGCATCTCTTAACGATTCAGTTCGTCGATAATTAATTCCAGAACTTTTATCCTTAACAATATCGACAAAGCCAGCGCTAGTATCATTATCTTTTATATCCTTAATATCATCAGCATATGACAATGAAGAAATCAGTGTTAATAGAAAAACACATGAAAGACTTTTTTGGGATATTAATTTTTCTAATTTCATAAAATTATTCATTTAAATATTATCCTTAATCATCTTTATTTTTATATTTATGTTTATATTTATTTTTATTGTTTCTATATTCCTTATAAGCCTCACCTTCAGTTACAATAATCATTTTATTAGCATCAATCTCTACTAATTTATCAATATTACCTGAAGGCCAGTGCACTGTTATTTCATCAATTTCTTTATGCTGCCCAATTCCAAAAGTTGGCCATGGGCTTTCTGTTGATAAGAAACTTGAACCAGCCCTGACTTCCTTAACCTGAACCAAATCACCGGATTTAATGATTATTCGCGCACCAATGCCATTGTTATTACTTTGAACCCCAACAGTTTTTATAGTAATCCAGTTATTATCATTACCTGAATTTTCCAGCAGTACTGGGTGCCCTGCGACTCTTGGGCCATCTAAAGATTGATCTTCTGATAAGGATCCAGAAACAATAACAATATCGGAAAACCCAGTATTATTTATATCCGCAGTTGCAACACCCGATGTAAACTCTTCACTCAAATTTACACCTAACCACTCATTTTTATTTCTGAATGTTTTATTTTTATTGTTGATAAATAAGGTGCCTGGACTCGCAAGATCACCACTCATGAAAAATGGCGCGAAGGGAAAACTTCCGGCGTAGAAAAGATCTGTATAACCATCATTATTAAAATCTGTAAAGCTAGCACCCCAGCCAAACAGGTTGTCTGAAATACCAGCTATATCACTGACATCGTTAAATGTTCCATCACCATTATTCTCATATAACACTGGTAAAACTGATAAACCTGGAAAGTTACCTAAATTCGTTGAAAAGATATCCTGGTCACCATCATTATCATAATCGCCAATCGCCAGACCCATCCAGGCACCTAATCGGGTTAACCCCGCCTGCTGGGTTACATTAACAAAAGACAGATTCCCATCATTTCTAAATAACTCAATTGGCACAATGCCTATATTAACTTCATTACAATTAGCGATATAAATATCCTGGTCACCATCTAGATCATAATCGCTGAAGCTAGCAACACATCCACCGAGTTGCGTATCTACGCCAGTTAATGCACTAATATCAGTAAAGGTCATATCACCATTATTTAAGAATAATTTATTTTTATCCTGCCTTTGTTCAAGCACGCTGCCTGGAGTTGTAATAACTAAATCCAGATATCCGTCTGAATTAATATCACCTAAAGCTGCACCCCAGCTAGTTTTAATGCCGGTAATACCTGTTGTATTTGTGATATCTGAGAATGTTCCGTCTTTATTGTTTCTGTATACTATTACTGGGCCTGGTGTAACCAATGTAAATAAACCACCAGCACCTGTCAGTATCAGATCTGTATAGCCATCATTATCAATGTCTCCCGCCAGTGCACCTGAATGCCCTAGTCCAGATTCAATACCTGCTTCATGACTAACATCAGAAAATGTACCATCACCTTCATTTCTAAAAAGACCGTTATTGCTCCCTATACCATTTGTCATAAACAGATCGAGATCGTTATCATTATCGTAATCTATCCAGGCCGCACCACCATGACCTTCATCACCATTTGATAAATGTGAAAATTCAATTTTTTCAGATATATCTCTAAAACTAATTTTTGTCGTGTTTGGATAAAGTCCTGGCTTACCAAAAGACCTTACTGAACTTTTATATAGTTTTTTAAATAATTTAGGGTCAATAACATCTGCTGAGAGTAATTCGCTTAAGGCATTTGTCACACATTCTTTGTATAATGATTTTGTTAATGATTTATCATCGAAACTACAGGGAATCTCAGGAATTAACAGCGTCTCGCCAGCATTGACATTGTAAATGAGATTTCTAGTCCCCCCTGGCCATACAACTTCGACACTACCCTTATCATCATCTTCCAGGCCAAATGTTAATTCAATGCTATGAGAAGAGGCATGAGTTGCACCACTAACAACAGGCTTCATCACAGGTTTACCATGTTTTGGTTTGAATATAATCACAGCGCCAATTCCATCACGATTGCTGCGTCCATTTGTTGTGATATTTTGTGTGCCATATAATTTTATTTTGACACTGGAATTTTCTGTTTCTTTATTACTTAATTCTACGGCCAGGCTGCCATTAACCTGATTAATTCCATTCCATAAGAATCCAGCAAAAGGGTTTAGGGGATCAACAGGTGAAAATGTTGGAATCAGGAACGCAGTTTCATCAAAGGGGCCACCAAAGTCCTTTAAGGCATCACCACTAAAATAAGGTATCAGTGGTGCATCGTCAGGCCAGTTGCCATTTGAAACTGATACAATATCTGTAAACCCATCATTATTGAGATCACCCACTGCTACACCTTGAACACTTCTGCGCGTATGATCTACAGAATCTTTAAGTGCTATTGCATCTCGTTTAAAATTAGCATTACCATCGTTTTCAAGAATAGCACCTGGGTTTGAGGCATCGATATACAATCCATTATCGAAGCCACCGTGATAGGCTATATCTAAGTCACCGTCATTGTCATAATCTACGATTGCACTTCCCCAGCCAAATGGGGTCACTTTTAAGTCACCGACTCCAGGAAAACTAAATTCACCTGTTTCACTGCCCAAAAACCATCCAGATTCCCACTCTCCTCTTTCAGGAACGAAACTAAGCATAGGTTTTGCAAACTGCGCAAAGTAATCGCCGGCATTAGATGCATAAACATCCATATGACCATCACTGTTTAAATCGCCAAAGGAAAGTGACATCCATGCACCGAATCGCCCTCCAGCCATTTTTTCCGTTATATCAGTAAACTTTCCAGTGCTATCATTTTCAAATAAGCGCATTACTCCTGCATCTACTCCACCGCTTTTAGCAGGTGGTCGCGCTGCCTGATCATCTGCAACAAACAGATCAACATCACCATCGAGGTCATAATCAACTAAGGCAATTGACCATGAAGTGCCAGGTAAATTCTGTATACCAGAGCTTGCACTCTGATCCTCAAAGGTATTATTCCCTTTATTGATAAACAGCTGGTTTGGCTGGATCATATCAGCCACATCCAGTGAAAATAACGGTATACGATGATCTGTGCTATCAAACAGATTTGCGACTACAACATCTAAATATCCATCACCATTAACATCTCCAAATGAACATGTCGTGGATGAGTTACTTCCCGCACCTGTCTCACTCTGCGAAGTAATATTTTTAAATGCACCGTTTCCCATGTTTTCAAATAATTTATTTTCTTCTCCGTTGCCAAGCACATACAGATCATGATCACCATCATTATCGATATCACCAAAACATACCCCGGTACTATCCTGCTCTATAGCTAATACATTGGCTTCATCAGCAACATCAATGAATGTTGTATTTCCAGTTTCAATAAATTGATTCGAATAAAGGCTATTTGCAGTATCTGGTCCATTTGTAACGTAGATATCAAGATCACCATCTTTATCATAATCAAAAACCGCTACACCTGGATCGCCATGAGGCTTTGTTGGAATTTTCGTTATATTCTCCAGGGAGAAAACCTGATCATTCTTAAACTCATCAAATATTGCATTAGACTTTGAAACACTACGCTGATAAGTAATTCCAGAACCACCCTGACTTACAATATCAGTAAAGGTAAGACTAGAATCTGCCGCTGCAGTACTAGTAAGTAATAAGCTTGTGATTGAACAAAGACAGGTGACAGTAAGAATATTTTGATGATTGATCATGCCTTCTTCCTATAATTATTATTGTGTAATTCATTATCCGATCAATATATTGAAATATTGGTATAGACATCCTACATAATTGTATTCAGCTATTAACTGTACCTTCGTACAGTCGAGTATATTGATTAGAGGAAGAGCAGGAATGTGACGCTTATGTCAAAAAAACTGATGAATATTTAGTAGTAAATTAACAATATTGAATAAAGACTGCTGTTAGATCACTTAACAGCAGTACATTTTTGGAGTAGAAATAAATGACAATCATTTATTAATATATTTACTCACTGCTGTCTCGTTAAGCATTTTGGTCAGTATCTGCAGAACTGATAAAGCAGGTGATGCATGTCCGTACTCTTATATTGAGCCATGAAAATAACAAACTGGACAATTGTCATCTGCGAAAAGAGCCTCTGGAAAGATCTTTAACATGCGAAGCATCGCCGTAAGGCAAAGGACATGAGCACGAAGTAGTGCTTGTTTCGCCGATCCAGCGACTGAGAGGCTGGAGCGTTTTTAAACAGGTTTTACCTGGCCGCAGGCGCAGAGCAGAAGCCCATAGTAATGACGACGACTTTAAGTTAACGGGACAGCTGTCATATTTACTGATCATTTTATAATCATGTTTATAATCACTTATTAAAATAAGCCCTTATAGAGCTGGATAATAAGCGTGCAAGGAACTTTTTACTAAATAACTTTGTTTCCCTGAGTTCATCTAAAGCATTACGAACACAGCCGACATACTCATTAGGACTTAAAGATGTGTCTTCATAACTGCAGGGGATTTCAGGCAATACTATTTTTTCATTAGCGGCCAGGTTATAAAATCGATTACGCACGCCCCCAGGCCATAAAACATCAACAACACCACTTTCTGAATTTCCCATCCCGAATATTTGTATATGGGAATTTGCTGACGAATAACTCCCACCACTAACGACGGGTTGTATAACTGAGCGATTATGTTTTCTCGTTTTAAAAGAAACAACTGCACCAATTCCGTCCCTGTTTACGCTTCCTGAGCTTAGAAGCCCCTTTGTGCCTAATAACTGTACCTGGGCTGAGCGGTTATGACTTTTCGCATTATTAATTTCTACAGATAGACTACCATCGACAGGTTCATGGCCATTCCACACAAATCCTTTTGCAGGATCTAGTGGATCGACAGGTCGAAACAATGGCCAGATGTAGGCTGCATCATCAAATTGACCTCCGAGGTATGTTTCAGAAATTCTTACTAAAGGGTAATCATCAGGCCAGTCTGTATTTGAAACTGAAACAATATCTGTAAATCCATCATTATTAAGATCAGCCACAGCCACACCATTAACACTACGCCTGGAATGGTTGGTAGATCCTTCAAATGCTTTTTCGTCACGATTAAAATTAGCAGCCCCGTCATTTTTTAGAATAACGCCTGGGTTAGTGGCTTCCATAAACATCCCCATATCTTCACCACCATAATAAATAATATCCAGATCCCCATCATTATTATAGTCTGCAATAGATGTGCCCCAGCCAAATGGTGTAGTACCAGGATTACCTATTTCAGGAACAATAAAACCACCATCATCCTGGCCTAAAAACCAACGGCTTGACCAGAAGTTGCGATCTGTAGGTAAGCCAGCACCGCCACCAACCGTATCAATAAGATAGTCACCGACATTTGTTGAGAAAATGTCAATTTTGTTATCATTATTTAGATCGCCAAAGGCCAGACCCATCCAGCCACCTGGGATATTGGTTCCAGAGATCTCAGTAACATCTTCAAATACACCATAGCCATTATTTTTCAGTAAGCGGACATAACCATAATCATTACCTCCAGCCTCAGCAGGGGGTCTAGGACCCTGGTCATCTGCTACAACGATATCTGCATCGCCATCCATATCATAATCTACCAGGGCGATTGAAAAGCTCAGACCCAAAAAGCTTTCAACACCTGAGGCTTTGCTTTGATCGGTGAAAATATTATTACCCTGATTGACAAATAACTGATTGTGTTCGGCAAGATCCTGAAAACCGGGAATCATCGGTGCGACTCGACTAAAATGATTTGTATTATTTGCAACAACCAGGTCAAGCAGACCATCATTATTAACATCACCGAATGAGCAGGTCATTGAACTTCTCTCACCTGCGGCAGTTTGACTAGATAGTGTTATATCTTTGAATGTAGTATTGCCAAGGTTCTCAAACAGCCTATTGCTTTGTGATGCACCGAGGACATATAAATCTTCATCACCGTCATTATCTATATCGCCAAAACATACTCCCACACTGTCCTGTTCTTGAGCATCTACATTTGAGTGTATTGCAACATCTTCAAATTGTAACTTACCTGTTTCAGTTAGCTGGTTAGAATAAAGACTATTAGCAACATTGGGTCCATTAGTTACATATATATCCTGATCACCATCGTTGTCAAAGTCAAATATGCCAACCCCAGGGTTACCTCGTGAATGGAAGGGAGTAAAAGGAACATCTGTTGGTAATAAAACCGCCCCATCCAGCTTAAAATTATCCATAACTGAGTCGCGATCAGATTTAGCACGTTTATAGAAAATTCCTGTGTCTATATTTTTTGCAATATCAGTAAACGTAATATTGTCATCAGAAAAGGCTTCTCCATTCGTTAAAATTAAAATAATTATTGCGCTATATTTTATATTATTCATAATGTCATCCGTTATAAACATATTTAATAAAACAATTCTCAATCAACTAAAATATCACAGCTAATCAGTTCCTTACTAAAATTTCATTATTAATAAAACCAGAAGAATTTAACTTATTTCAAATCACTCCTGTCACATAAATCATTTCATCAGTATCTTCTGAGCTGATAAAGCAGGCTATACATGCAACTGGGTTTTTCGTTTATGAATATATATTATTTTAATAAATTCTTAACAATCAAATCGGGCAAAACAGCAGAGACAGGTTTGTTTTCACGATTATGCAGTGCCCAGACAAATGTCTGCTTACCCACCGCCAGTTTTTCTTTATTGCCATCATTTAAAAGACGGTAATATTGAAACTCAAGATCAGCTCCTTTCTCATAAACAGTTCGCGCTGAAAGTTCTACTTTTATTTCATCAAACGGCATTGCATCACGTAAATAATCCAGACGGCTATGGGTGCAGATCAATTCACCCGTCTCACCAATTCCTCGAAGATATTTCTGGTTAATTGTATTTATAAATAAATCCCTGACTCTGCCCTGCCAAATAAAATAATTTCCATAATATACGTTGCCAACCAGATTAGAGTCTTCAAGACTGGTTTTGAATACTTCTGAGTACAACGGCTTTGGTGTGCCAGGTACTAATGGAGACTCGTAGATTACTTTCCCAATATCCATATTTGAAAAATCTTCATGCAATGGCTTCAGTTTCGATTCAACCGATCTATCTCTGCCTGTAATTTTAAGAAACTGATTAAAATAATCAGGAAACTCAGCAGGCCTGACCTTTCCATGCCCAATAATCTCAACCCAGGTGGTTTCCTGTTCAACATAGGCCAGGCGCTCTAATGTGTTATCGTTTAATACCTTAAAAAATTCACATTCAAGTGGAATAACCGCACCCGTTACTTCACCTAACCTGAACCGGGCCAGAATATTATCGTATGTCGTTGCTTCTCCAAACACCTTAAGATCACACCAGTTAGTCACCAGCCCCCACTCACCACTGGAAACCTGTGGAACCAGTTCATCACCAATTTTTGACATAAATAATTCACGCACTTTTCCAATCCACGATAAGTAGCTTGTAAAATAGATTGTTCGACTTAAA
>Ga0316204_10008509_pt1 | contig 14199 bp, 10 predicted proteins | sample 6monrhotite_MG_2_FD_205661 | JGI IMG/M metagenome (GOLD analysis project Ga0316204, IMG submission 205661) | Microbial mat bacterial communities from mineral coupon in-situ incubated in ocean water Damariscotta River, Maine, United States -... | ecosystem: Environmental > Aquatic > Marine >...
TTTAAGTTTTGAGTCTTTAAATACAGCATTAAATGAGTGTATTGACACCTCACAACTCTATCCAGTATTGATTGGCTCAGCAAAAAATGGATTGGGTATTGAAGCGTTAATTGAATTAATTGGTAGCCGGTTTTCACAGGCCTATGTAGATGACAATATAAAATTTTCTGCGGTTGTTTTTAAAGTAGAGCATGATAAAACTTTAGGAAAAATGGCATATCTACGGATTTTTTCAGGTTGCCTTCGGCCCAGAGATAGTATAAATAATGTCACAAGAATGCTTGATGCTCCCGAGAAAGTTGCACAACTAAAAATTAACTTAAAAGGAAAATTTATTGACATAGATTCAATAAAAGCAGGTGATATTGGCATTGCCATAGGTTTAAGTGCTAGCAAAGTCGGTGATGTGTATGGTGAACAAGGCACAATTGCCAATATGATTAGTCTAGCAACACCATTATTGACAGTTCAGGTGGTTCCATCTGACTCATCGAAAATTATGAACCTGGTTCAAGCCATGCAACAGCTCAGTGATGAAGATCCATTGCTTGATATGCAATGGTTGTCAGATTTGCGTGAATTGCACATAAAAATAACAGGCATGATTCAAGTGGAAATATTACAATCGGTACTTGATCAACGTTATGGTTTACAAACGCTTTTTTCAGAGCCTTCAATCATTTATAAAGAAACACCTGCGACCACATCATATGGTTATGAAAGGTATTGGATGCCGAAGCCATGTTGGGCCATTTTAAAATTAAAAATTGAGCCCGCAAAAATAGGGTCTGGAGTGCAATATAGTTCAATAGTCAGCACCAATGATGTTGCGGCTAAATACCAAAATGAAATAAAACAATCTTTAGCAAAAGCATTGGCTCAAGGCATTAAAGGTTGGCAGGTCACAGATTGTAAAATAACTTTAATAGAAGGTGAAGATCATAATGTACATTCGCGATCAGGCGATTTTATGATTGCCACGCCTATGGCAATTATGAATGGATTAAGTGAGTCTGGCACGACCTTACTTGAACCTATATTGAATTTTAAACTTTCAGCAGCTTTAGAACACTTGGGAACTATAACCAGTGATATTACAAAAATGCGCGGGGAATTTAATGGCCCTGAAATACTCAATGATAACTTCACAATTACAGGAAAGTTACCCGCATCCACTTCATTAAAATATCCAATTGAATTAGCCTCTAAAAGCGCAGGCAGAGCCAAGTTTTCATCACAACTAGATTCTTATCAACCTTGTACTGATGAACAAGGACAAATTACATCCTATAGAGGTATTAATCCATTGGATCGAGATAAATGGATACTACAGGCACGTGGCGCTTTGTAAATGTTGAATGCAATCCTCAAATACTTAAAAAATCTAAAGATAGTAAAGGGAAAATTACAGCTAAGCTAAATGATAAGTTACAATAGGGTTTTTATCAAAATTATACCATGCAAAATAAATTTCCTCTTACCCGTAAAAGACGGTTACGCTATTCAAATGCCATACGTTCATTGGTATCAGAAAACCATGTCTCTGCCAATGATTTAATCTGGCCTGTTTTTGTTCTTGAAGGTAAGCAACGCAAAGAAGAAATTAAATCTATGCCAGGCGTGTATAGAATGTCACAAGATTTACTATTAAATAGATTGGATGAACTACATGAGTTAGGACTTAATGCTGTGGCTTTGTTCCCAGTGGTGACAGACGATAAAAAATCCGAATATGCTGAAGAATCGTTTAATGAGGAGGGTTTGGTACAAAGAACTATTCGCGCAATAAAATTATTATTACCCGATTTGTTAGTGATTTCTGATGTGGCTCTTGACCCTTATACCACCCATGGACAAGATGGAATCATCAGTGAAGAGGGTTATGTATTAAATGATGAAACCATCGCTGTCTTAATACAACAAGCTGTTTCACACGCTCAAGCTGGGGTTGATATTGTGGCACCATCAGATATGATGGATGGACGCATTATTCAAATAAGAGCAGCATTAGAAGAACATGATTATCCTCATACCAGTATATTGGCTTATTCAGCCAAATACGCCAGTTGCTTTTATGGACCATTTCGAGATGCAGTGGGCTCCGCTGGGAATTTAGGGAAAAGCAGTAAAGAAAGTTACCAAATGGATCCGGCTAATTCAAAAGAAGCAATAGACGAAATAGCAATGGATATAGATGAAGGTGCCGATATGGTGATGGTTAAACCGGGTATGCCATATTTAGATATTATAGCCAATGCCAGTCAAAGATTTAATACGCCAATCTTTGCCTATCAAGTTAGTGGGGAATATACCATGCTGCAAAGTGCTATAGATAATGGTTATTTAGACGAAAATAAATCGATTATGGAGTCTCTATTGTGTTTTAAGCGGGCAGGGTGTGATGCAATTTTGAGCTATTATGCGGACAGAGTATTGGAATACCTAAATAGAAGTGATGAAAAATAATAAAATTCATCAATTGGCATTGTTTGGGAATCCTGTTAATCATAGCTTATCACCTAATATCCATCAACAATTTGCAGAGCAGTTTAATGTCAGCATTGACTATCAATTAATAAAAACCACAGAAAAAGGTTTTGCAAAAGCCGTTTCATTATTTTTTGAATCGGGTGGAATTGGAGCCAATGTGACGTTGCCACATAAAAAAAATGCGCTATCAATTGTTGACAAAATATCAGACAGAGCAAATTGTGCTCAAGCAGTCAATACTTTGTTTATTGACTCGGAAAAGAATATTTGTGGAGATAATACCGATGGTATTGGTTTTATATGTGACTTATCGAAACGTTGTGGGTTTGATTGTAGAAATAAAAATATACTAATATTAGGTGCAGGTGGAGCCACACAAGGCATTGTTCCAGAAATCATATTGCAAAACCCCAAGTTGTTAGTTATTGCCAATAGAACACTAAAAAAAGCAACCACAATTTGTCAATATGAAAATAGTACGGCGATGACTTTTGGGCAATTAAATAAATCACAGCAAAAATTTGATTTAATTATTCATGCCAGTTCACTAGGCCACAGAGGCAAAACCCTCAAATTTCAGAAGCAACATATGAATGTGGATACGGTTTGTTATGATTTAAGTTACAATGAAGCGGCTCAACCTTTTTTAAATTATTCAAAATCCCTAGGGACCTCTAAATGTTTTGATGGATACGGTATGCTCATAGAGCAAGCGGCATATTCATTTGAACAATGGTTTGGATTTATACCTGATACAAATAATATTAAAATATAATAATTCTTTAACTTACATATGTAACATTTATTATCAAGATAGATGTCATTAAAGTCTTTAAACCGAATAAAATGACCCTATATCGTAATAAATATAAATATAAAGGGATATTTCTATAGATTCAGTTTCACTTCTTACTAAATTTAGTAAAATGAGAAACATAACTATAATAATCCAATTTACCAATAAGTGGAAAAAATATAAAATGACAAAAAAAAGTGATGACAACACTAACGAAGAACTAAAGCATTGTAACTTTTGTGGAAAAAGCCAACAAGAAGTGCCTAAGTTAATTGCAGGACCGAGTGTCTATATTTGTGATGAATGTGTTGATTTGTGTAATGAGATTATTAAAGATGAGTTTGAAGATGCTTTAACCGAAGAAGAAACGGAATTACCCACTCCTAAAACTATACATGAATATTTAAATGAATATGTTATAGGTCAAGAACATGCTAAAAAAGTTCTCTCTGTTGCCGTATACAATCATTATAAAAGAGTTAAATCAAATCTTTCTAAAAAGACTGATATGGTTGAATTGTCAAAATCTAATATCTTATTAGTGGGACCTACTGGTTCAGGTAAAACTTTATTAGCTGAAACTTTAGCCAGAGTATTAAATGTACCTTTTACCATTGCAGATGCCACATCATTAACAGAAGCTGGTTATGTTGGTGAAGATGTCGAAAATATTATTCAAAAATTGTTACAGAAATGTGATTATGATGTTGAAAAAGCTGAAAGTGGCATTGTTTATCTAGATGAAATTGATAAGATTTCTAGAAAATCTGAAAATCCTTCAATCACCAGAGATGTTTCTGGAGAAGGCGTACAACAAGCTTTATTGAAATTAATAGAAGGCACAGTTGCTTCAGTTCCACCTCAGGGCGGAAGGAAACATCCTCAACAAGAATTTTTGCAAGTTGATACCAAGAATATCCTCTTCATATGTGGAGGCGCTTTTTCAGGTCTTGAAAAAATCATTGAAAAACGTTCAACACAGACGGGTATTGGTTTTTCTGCCAATGTTAAAAAAATTAAAAAAGACTTAGATGAGCTGGCTTTGTTTAAAGATTTACAACCTGATGATTTGGTTACTTATGGATTAATACCAGAGTTTGTTGGTCGCTTACCTGTGACAGCAACTTTAGAAATGTTAGATGAAAAAGCTTTGGTTAAAATATTAGTTGAACCTAAAAATGCTATTTCAAAACAATTTAAATACATGTTTCAGTTAGATAATGTTGAACTTGATATTCGAGACGATGCCTTGATTGCTATTGCTAGAAAAGCACTGAAAAGAAAAACTGGAGCTCGAGGGTTAAGGACTATCATGGAAAAAGCTTTATTAAATATCATGTATGACATTCCTGATATGAACGATGTAAAAAAAGTTGTTATTGATAGAGCTGTCATTGAAGAAGGAAACAACCCAATAATTGTAAGAGACAGTGTTGCAAAAGTTGTTAACGAAAGTTAGCGCCACAACATTAATCATATTTACTTAATTACCCATACTCTAACAACTCAATATACCCTTATATTATGACTGATACCAAAATTCAAACGGCAGCTGTACTACCCTTACGTGATGTGGTTGTTTTTCCTGGCATGGTGGTGCCACTCTTTGTTGGCCGACTAAAATCTATTAAAGCATTAGAGTCAGCAATGAAAGATAGTTTACCAATAATATTAGTGGCACAGAAAAATGCTGAAACTGATAATCCATCGATTGAAGATGTCTATTCAATAGGGACTTTATCTTCAATATTACAAATGGTTAAATTGCAAGATGGTACCCATAAAGTATTAATTGAAGGCAGTAAACGCGTGGTTTTAAATAAAATTTATGATGAAGAATATTTTAGAGCGGAATATACTGATCCTAAACCAGCATCTGTGAATGAATTAAATGAAATCAAGGTGTTAATGAGATCTTTAAAAGATAGTTTTGCAACCTATGCAAAACAAAACAAAAAGACGCCTAAAGAATTAATGAATTCTATTGTATCTATTGAAGATGCAGATAAATTAACGGACACAATTTCTGCTCACCTAAACATTCAATTAAATGAAAAACAAAAACTACTAGAGCAATTAAATATCACTCTAAGATTAGAATCTTTGCACAGCGTATTAGATGCTGAACTTGAAATGATGCAGATGGAAAAAAAGATTCGAGGCAGGGTAAAAACTCAAATTGAAAAAAATCAAAGAGAATATTACTTAAACGAACAAATAAAAGCCATTCAAAAGGAATTAACTGACATTGATGAAACAAATTCTGAACATGGTGAATTAGAGGAAAAAATTGCAAATACACAATTTAGTGAACAAGCACAAGAAAAAGTAAATGCCGAATTAAAAAAATTGAAAATGATGCCTCCCATGTCAACTGAAGCAACGGTGGTTAGAAACTATCTTGAAACATTGATAAATTTACCATGGGATAAACGCAATATAATAAAAACAGATTTGAACTTTGCTAAAAATATTTTAGATGAAGATCATTATGGTCTTGAAGAAGTTAAAGAAAGAATTTTAGAATTTTTGGCAGTGCAAAAGCGTAAAAAACAGATGAAAGGACCGATCATGTGTCTGGTTGGACCTCCAGGTGTTGGTAAAACATCACTAGGAAGGTCAATTGCAAAAGCCACAAGCCGCACTTATAGTCGCATATCTTTAGGAGGCATAAGAGATGAAGCTGAAATCAGGGGGCATAGAAGAACCTATATCGGCTCAATGCCTGGAAGGATTATACAGAATATTACTAAAGCAAAAACATGTAATCCACTAATTTTACTTGATGAATTAGATAAAATGAATGCAGATTTTCGTGGAGATCCTGCTTCAGCTTTACTAGAAGTTTTAGATCCTGAACAAAACAATTCTTTTTCTGATCATTATTTAGATGTGGACTTTGATTTATCAGAGGTGATGTTTATTGCTACGGCAAATTCTCTGAATATTCCAGGTCCATTAAGGGACAGAATGGAAATCATTAGAATTCCTGGTTATACAGAACAAGAAAAAATAGAAATAGCTATTCGCTATCTTGTGCCAAAACAAATAGAAGCTAATGGATTGACTAAGAAAGAATTGAGTATTAGTCGAGCTGCCATCAAAGATATTATTAGATACTATACAAAAGAATCTGGTGTCAGAAATTTAGAACGTGAGATTTCAAAAGTTTGTAGAAAAGTTGTTAAAGAAATTCTTACCAATAAAGATATAGATAAAATTAGTCTATCAATTAAAAATATAGAATCATATCTTGGGGTAAGAAAAACAAACTATGGCTTGGCATCGCAATTTAATGAAGTTGGAATGGTGACTGGTTTAGCTTGGACTGAAGTGGGTGGAGAATTATTACATATTGAGTCAACCGTGTTAGCTGGAAATGGTAAACAAACTTTAACTGGACATTTAGGTAAAGTGATGAAAGAGTCAATACAAACATCTTATTCTATGGTTAAATCTAGATCTCAATCATTAGGCATAGATATTAACTCATTAACAAAGAAAGATATTCATATTCATGTTCCTGAAGGTGCGACTCCTAAAGATGGTCCAAGTGCTGGTATAGGCATGTGTATTGCATTAGTATCCGCATTGACAAATAACCCTGTTAAAGCAAATGTTGCAATGACAGGTGAGATTACATTAAGAGGAAAAGTGCTTGAAATTGGTGGTCTGAAGGAAAAATTATTGGCTGCTTTACGTGGTGGAATAAAAAAAGTGATAATACCATTTGACAATGCTAAAGATTTGATTAAAATGCCCACTCAGGTTAAAAATGAACTTGAAATAATACCTGTTAAGTATATTGATGAAGTCTTTGATATAGCATTAGAAAATGAATTAAAGCCAATATCTGATAAAGATTATCACATAATGATCAATGCAAATGAGGATAAAAAAAAGCCACCTCAAGAAACATTTAGTCATTAAAAATTATAAAAAATTATTTTTATAAAAAAAACACTAAAAAATTGAAAATAGTTTAAAAAAAGCACCACTAAATGATATTAATAGTATACAATTCCACTTCGGAATTTTACTGAATAATAAGTACAAATAAAATAATCCAAAAGATTATATATTTTAAATAAATTGGAGTTAAAAAATAATGAAAAAAGCAGATTTTATTAAAAGCGTAGCAGAACAAGCAGACGTTTCACAAACTACAGCTACTGCATGTTTTGATGCGATGATTGGAACAGTTACAAATTGTTTGAAAGATAATGATTCTTTAACATTTGTAGGTTTCGGAACTTTTTCTGTGAAACAGCGTGCAGCACGTAAAGGCCGTAATCCAAGAACAGGTGAAACTATTCAAATTAAAGCGGCAAATGTACCTTCTTTCAAAGCTGGTAAAGCACTTAAAGAAGCGTTAAACTAAACAGCCCTAAAACTTAACTTAAACTGGGTGCTTAGCTCAGCTGGGAGAGCATCGCCCTTACAAGGCGAGGGTCGGGGGTTCGATCCCCTCAGCACCCACCAAGTTTAGGAGTGGTAGTTCAGTTGGTTAGAATACCGGCCTGTCACGCCGGTGGTCGCGGGTTCGAGTCCCGTCCACTCCGCCATTAAAATAAAGGGTGTCGTAATGACACCCTTTTTTTTTAACCTTAAATTTATAGACAAGAAAAATATTATGTTAAGAGATATAAAGCAAAAATCATCCGGATTAGGATTCAAAATAGTTATGGGTCTAATCATTATTTCATTCGTTTTTTGGGGAGTGGGCAGTTCATTAATATCTGCAAATAATGATAGTGCAGCAACTGTAAATGGTGAAAAAATAACAATCAATGATTTCAACCAAGCAAATCAAGCATCAAGAAATAGATTGACACAACAATTCGGTGATAATTTAGGAACTGAATATTTTGATACTGAGAATTTTAAGCGTGGAGTACTGAATCAAATCATAAATACAGAGTTAATGAAGCAAGAAGCTCAAAAATTTGATTATGATGTGACTCCAAATACTATAAAGGATTATATTGAATCATCTCCTGGTCTACAGATTGATGGAAAATTCAGTAAAGAAGCTTATGCTAACTTTTTGACTAATTCAAATAAATCTGCAGAATTATTACAACGTGATATTAAACAAGACATTATGTCATCTGCTTTGCCTAAGATGGTATCTTCTAGTGCATTTATCTTAAAATCTGAAATAGAAAATCAATACCTATTAGATAAACAGAAGAGAAACTTTAATTATTTAGAAATTGCCAGTAAAGATTACTTGGAACAGGTCGAAGTTTCTGAAGAAGAAATAAGTAATCACTATAATGAATTTGGTTCTGATTTCATGACAACTGAACAAGTATCTGTCAACTATATAGAGTTATCAACTGCAGATTTACTAGAAGATATTACCGTTGAAGAAGATGAAATTCAAACTTATTATGATGCTAAAAAAGATACATTATTGACAGCAGAAAAAAGAATGGCTCAACATATCTTATTAACAGTATCAGACAATGAAGCTGAAGTTAAGATGGAAATTGAGAAAATAGCTGAGAGATTGTCTAAAGGTGAAGATTTTGCAGCCGTTGCTAAAGAAGTTTCACAAGATCCAGGTTCAGCTAAAGATGGCGGTAATCTAGGTTGGGTTGCAAAAGGAGATATGGTTGAAGCTTTTGATGAAAAATTATATTCGATGAATGTAGGTGACGTTTCTGAACCTGTTTTATCTAGTTTTGGTTATCATATTATTAAATTGAGTGAAGTTAAATCTCCTGAAGTGCCAGCACTTGAAGAGTTGCGAGATACTTTAGTTGAAGAATTAAAATTAGAGAAAGCTGAAGAAGCTTTTTTAACTAGGGCCGACGAATTGTCAACTATAATTATTGATGCCGATAACGTGTTAGAAATTGCATCCGAAGACTCTGGATTGGCTATAAAAACTACAGAGTTATTTGCTAATGGTCGCGGTACAGGAATTGCTGCCAATCAGAATTTTTCATCAGCTGCATTTAGTGATCTGATAAAAAATGAAGGAGAAACCAGTGATATGATTGATTTAGGAGAAAATCATATAGTCTATCTACACGTAAATGAACATAAGCCGCCTGTTGTTAAGCCTTTAGAAGAAGTGAGCGAGCTAATTTCAACTAAATTAAAATCTGAGAAGTCTTTAGATTTAGTAAAAAAATTAGTGGCTGATTATATTATTAAAATTAATGCGGGTGAAACATCTCTTTCAGATGTTGCGACTGACTTAAATAAAAAAGTTGTAGAAGCTAAAGATGTTGAAAGATTAGGCTCAAAAGAACCATTTAATTTAGTAAAAAATGTTTTTACTTTGAAATTAAACAAAGAAGAATTGGCTACTTCTGTAGAGTCTGCAAGTAATGTATTAGCCATTGTTGAGCTAAAATCTATTGTTTCAGCTGATAAAAAGGCTTTAAATGAAGAAGAAAGTACAACAATTTCTACACAATTACAAAGAACGCTTTCTAATAATGAAATGACTAATGTTACTGAAATTCTGAGAACAGATGCCAGTATTAATATTAATGAAACTATATTTGAAGAGGTTGAATAATCTTATTGTTAAGTGGGAAATAAACAATTAATTTCCCACTTTGTTATTTAATATAAATTATGAGAAAACCTCAAAATAAACTATCTTCAAGTTTACTGAATGAATTTGATCGTTTTTTAAAAATTGTTTCATCAGACCCACAATCTCCTGAAACTCCTACCCCATTAACTGATGAAACAGAGGTTGTTTTATCAGAAAAAGATCATAAAAATATCCAAGGGTTAATGAGAATAAACCACACTGGTGAAGTGTGTGCCCAAGCTTTATATTATGGACAAGCCTTATTTGCAAAAGACATGCAAACTAAACAACATCTTTTACATGCCGCAAACGAAGAGCATAATCATTTATATTGGTGTCAAGAAAGAATAAATGATTTAGAAACACATACAAGTATTTTAAATCCATTATGGTATCTAGGTTCATTTGCATTAGGTGCAACAGCAGGCTTATTTGGTGATAAAATCAGCTATGGTTTTGTGATTGAAGTTGAAAAGCAAGTTGAAAATCACTTACAAGAACATATGGATCAAATACCCAGAAATGATTTAAAAACACATGCCATTCTATCGCAAATGAAAGAAGATGAGATAAGGCATGGTAAGGATGCAAAAGAGGCTGGGGGTGTTGATTTGCCTCATTCCATAAAGTCTGTGATGACAGGTATGTCAAAAATTATGAAATATTTGGTTTATAGAATTTAAAATAACATTGTAAAATTGTTTTTATGAGTTACTTAGTTTTAGAGCTGGTCACTGGTGAAGATAATTTGAATTTTTGTGAGGGAATATAGAGTGTTTTTTTGAAAAAACATTTAATGTAAAACTAATCATTAGCCAGATTCTATCTTAAATAATACTCTTTTACTGATAATAATTTTCATTTATTATCTCATCGAATAATAATAAAAAGGCTTCTAAAAATATTTAAAAAAATTCATTAATTTGAAACTTTCTGATAAAGTATATATCATGAGCCAAACAAATAAAATAATTTTAACTCTCAAAAAAACTTTAAAAGTCAAGGGTCTTAAATATGTTGATGTTGCAAAGCATTTGCATATATCAGAATCTAGTATAAAGCGTCAATTTACTCATGGAGACATTTCACTTAATCGATTAGAAAAAATCTGTGAGTTGGTGAATATGGAAATTTCTGATTTATTAGAGTTAGTACAAATTGAAAATATGCAAGTTGAACAGCTGACCATTTCACAAGAAAGAAAAATTGTGTCGGATACTAAATTAATGTTGGTCACTGTTTCTGTTATGAATCAATTAACATTTGATGAAATTTACCAGTTATACAATTTTGAAAAGCCTGAATTAATTAAATTGTTATTACAGTTAGAGAAAATACATCTCATTCAATTAAATCCAAATAATAAAATTAAAGCTCTCATAAGCAGGACCTTTCAATGGCAAAAAAACGGCCCAATTCAAAAATATTTTGAAAATCATATCCAAGATGATTTTTTTAATTGCCAGTTTAATCATTTAGGGGAATTACGTATTGTTATCAATGGAATGATATCAACAAGTTCAAATCAAGTCATGCAAAAAAAAATTAAGCAACTTGTTCAAAATTTTAGCGATTTTGCCTATAAGGACCAAAATATTAGTTTTGATAGAAGATATGGTAGCACAATGGTTATAGCGATTAGACCTTGGGAATTATCTGAATTTGCTATGTACCGCAGAAAGATAAACACAAAGGTTTTCAGTTAATGGCTACATACATCATTGGTGATGTACAAGGTTGTTTTAAAGCTTTATTAAAACTGTTAAAGAAAATAAAATTTGATGAATCAAAAGATAAACTAATTTTTTGTGGAGATTTAGTTAATCGAGGAGGTGAATCATTGGAAGTGTTGCGTTGGGTTTATGCCCACAAAGATGTCTGTCAAGTGACTTTGGGAAATCATGATCTAAGCCTGTTAGCTCAATATTTTGTACCAAAACTCAGAAAAAGAAAAAATAAAGAATTTAATAAAGTTTTCCAATCAAGAGATTGTTCGAAATTAATGAATTGGCTACTCAAACAAAATTTGTTATTGGAATTAAAAAAATTTAATACTCTAGTTGTGCATGCTGGAATTTATCCAACTTGGTCTAAAAAAAGAGCAAAAAAAGAAGCCATTAGAGTTGAAAAGTTATTACAAAAGAAGCCAGTTAAAATTTTTAAAAAAATGTATGGGGCAAAGCCAAATCACTGGGACAAATCTCTTAAAGGAATGGATAGAACCAGGTTTGTCATCAATAGTTTCACCAGAATGAGGTTTCTATATAAAAATTACGGATTGAATTTTAATGCCAAAGGTTCAATCAATAAATCTCCACATTTGATTCCTTGGTTTAATTATAAAACACATAAGAAAATGAACTCAACCATTATATTTGGGCACTGGTCAACATTAGGGTTATTTTCAAATAGTAATGTAATGTGTCTAGATACTGGAAAGGTCTGGGGTGGGCGATTAACTGCATTAAAATTAGATAATTTGGATAAAAAAGGAAAACATATTTTCCAAGTCTGAATACAATCAACTAGAATGGGCACATGAATGTATTTGCCCCTGTAAGTATCGGAAATTTTTCCGTTGGATTTGATTTGCTTGGATTAGCCATAACACCTATAAATGGAGAGTTATTAGGAGATGTGGTATCGATTCAATCATCTGATCAATTTAATTTAACTTGTTCTGGCCCATATGCACATGTCTTGCCTGAAGAAAAATCAAAAAATTTAGTAGTCATTGCTTATAATCTCTTTAAGAAGAGTATGAACAATAAAGGTTTGCCTGTATCTGAAATATCAATGCACCTAGAAAAACGATTGCCGGTTGGCAGTGGATTAGGTTCCAGTGCATCATCAGCAATTGCTGCATTATATGCTTTAAACAAGTACTTTAAAGAAGCCTTAAGCATTGATGAGTTGTTGTTATTAGCTGGAGAACTTGAAGGGCAGGTTAGTGGCTCTATACATTATGATAATGTAGCACCTTGTTTATTAGGTGGGTTACAACTCATGTCAGGAAACAATTTACAACCTTGTGTTTCTATTCCTTTTCCAGATTCTTGGCAATTGGTGGTCAGTTATCCTGGTATTGAAGTATCAACTAAGATGGCTCGTGATTTACTTCCTCAACAATTAAGATTAACTACAAGTATTAAATTTGCTCAAAATTTATCTGTATTTGTTCATGCATTACATGTAGGAGATAACGATCTTGCAGCTTCAGTATTGTATGATGTTATTGCAGAACCTAAAAGAAAACATTTAATCAAAGGTTTTGATGGATATAAAGATTATGCCAAAACAATGGGGGCAATCGCTTTTGGAATATCGGGTTCTGGATCTACAGTTTTTGCTATTACAGATAATCATAAAGTAGCCAATAAAATTCAGGAATATGCGAAAAAGTACTTTTGTCAGGAAGGTGGATTTAGTCATATATGTAAAGCCGATAATTTTGGTGTAAGAGAAATCACAAAGAAAATTAATTAAAAAAGAAGAAAATTTGTTATGAAATTGCATAATTTGAAAATCCCTGAAGAGCAAGTGAGTTTTAAACAAGCTGTAGTCCAGGGTATTGGTAAAGAACAAGGTTTGTTTTTTTCCAATCAATTTAAACCTCTGGAAAATCTAGATGAAATCCTTTCAATGGATTTTATTGAACGAAGTAGTCATGTGATTCATCATTTAATTGATGCAGAATTATCTTATCAAAAAGTTAATGAAATGGTAGTTAATGCCTTTAATTTTGATTTGCCGATAGTGGATGTTTCCAAGGATATATCATGTTTAGAATTGTTTCATGGTCAAACATTGGCATTTAAGGATTTTGGTGCAAGATTCATGGCTCAATGCGTTAAATTATTTAATGATAAAAATCATATCACTATATTAACAGCGACTTCAGGTGATACAGGAGCAGCTGTTGCACATGCTTTTCATGGAATCAAAGGAATAAATGTAAAGATTCTTTATCCCAAAGGAAAGATATCAAACTTGCAAGAAAAATTATTTTGTACATTAGGTGGAAACATAAAAACTTATGCTGTAGAAGGTGATTTTGATGATTGTCAAGCTATGGTTAAATCTGCATTTGATTCCGATGTAATTCGAGATAAGCATAATTTAACATCTGCTAATTCTATAAATATGAGTCGCCTTTTGGCACAAGTTTGTTATTATTTTGAATTGGTAAGTCGCTATTATGATGATCAATTAGTGGTATCAGTGCCTAGTGGAAATTTTGGTAATTTAACGGCTGGATTAATCGCAAAAAAATTAGGGGCACCCATTAAAAGGTTTATTGCAGCGACTAATGCAAATGATACCGTGCCTCGATTTTTGTTAGAAAATCATTGGT
>Ga0316204_10008510_pt1 | contig 14197 bp, 12 predicted proteins | sample 6monrhotite_MG_2_FD_205661 | JGI IMG/M metagenome (GOLD analysis project Ga0316204, IMG submission 205661) | Microbial mat bacterial communities from mineral coupon in-situ incubated in ocean water Damariscotta River, Maine, United States -... | ecosystem: Environmental > Aquatic > Marine >...
TCTTTTTCTTTAGCTACATAATGAATGGTATATTTGTAAGAGTCTTCTGCATAATAACAACTACTTCTTGGTTGATTTTTACGCAAAACTACATGGCGAATATCGATGACTTCTTCCAGTCTTGCTTGTTCAACAACAACCTCAATCACTGCTGGCTTCTGCAGTTGCATCATGCGGATGTAGACTTTCATGGTGGTGAACTCGTAACCAAAAACCTTTTAATTGATCTTGTTTTTCTAACACATGCTTGATGCGTCTAGCAGCATCTTCACAAAAGAGTAAATTTTTTGCATTAATTCTTGCGAATTCTTGCTCATCTTCGCGCTTAACTGCTGATTGGACCACCGTTTGCAATGCATTTTCAACAATATCAATATAATGTTTTAATGGGACCGTTGTACATTCAGGTTTAAGAATTGTTCTAACATGCGCCGTTGAGCGTTGAGCATGGGGTGTAGCGTTTATACCTTCTTCACTGCCTATCCATTCCATGACTTGATCGAAATCTATATTGTCTTTTGAAAAAGATTGTTTAAAGTTTTGTTGAATCAAACTTCTTGCTAACGCTGCTGAACACGGACAAGTACTAGAATAAGTGACACTAAAATCCAATTCAATATGTTTCACCACATCCATTTCTCTAACCAATAACAAACTGACAGGGTAACAACGCCATCCTGAATTTTCACTGACCAATGCTTTGCGTCGAATTAACGCATCAAAATCTACCTCAACTAAAGCATTGTGACTGAGGTCTGTATGAGTTTCTAAAAATTGTTTTGTTAAATCGGCCAAACTAACAAAATCTATTGGTTGGTTACTAAACACCTCATCACACGCTAAATACAAACGCGACATATGAATGCCACGTTTACTTTCATCATCCAGACTCACCTCAGCACGAACTCTGGCAATAGTTGGCGGAATTTCTGTATCAGCATTTAAGCGAATTGGCATCTCTATTTCAGACATACCAACCCATTCCAAAGTGCCCGCTACTTTAGCTTTAACATCAGCAGCAATATCAGGAAGTGTACAAATATTTTGTCGGGTTTTATCTAGCAATGGAACTATTCCTTAAATTTAATAGTATTATATGGCCCCTAATAGAGACTTCAAGTTGTAATTATAAGAGATATAGAAGGATTATCACCTATTAATATTGAAGTTTTTTGATTTTAATAAATTTTTTTTATGATACATGCTAAAATAATGGTGTGATGCCTGTCACATTTATCTTAAAACCTTGTTAAGTTAAGATTCAATTGCACTATAGTAGTATGGATTTTCTAACATATTAAAAAAGAGTAAAGACAGGTTAAGAAGGTGAATATTATGAAAAAATTTGGACATTATGAAGTTACAGCAGAATTAGGCCGTGGTGGAATGGGTGTTGTGTATAAGGGTTGGGAACCCTCCTTGAATCGTAAAGTTGCGATTAAATGTTTAGGTGAACATTTATTAAATGACAAAGATTTGGTAGAACGCTTTACCCGAGAAGCTAAAGCAACAGCTGCATTAAACAATCCTAACGTCATACAAATCTATTACATTGGTACAGAAAAAAATGTACCATTTTTTGCAATGGAATACATAGAAGGTCAATCACTGGATGATATTCTCAAAGGAGACAATTCGTTATCTGTTAAGCATGCTAAAAACTTATTAAAACAAGCCTGTCTTGGGCTTGCAGCGGCTCATAAGATAGACTTAGTTCATAGGGATATTAAACCAGCAAATTTAATGTTGACGACTAATGGCACATTAAAAATTGTTGATTTTGGTATTGCTAGAACCAGAGAATATGGTGATAAATTAACAAATACTGGCGAGTTTGTTGGAACACCAGGATACCTTTCTCCTGAAGTTTGTGTTGGGCAAGAAGTGGATGAAAGATCTGATATTTTTTCTTTAGGCATTGTTTTTTATGAAATGCTATCTGGCAAAGTTCCATTTGAAAATGACAGCCCATTAGGCTTAATGCTTGAAGTTGTTCAATCTGATATTCCAGATATACGTGACCTAAACAAAAAAGTTGATAAGAAAACTTCTTACATCTTAAATAAAATGATTGCAAAATCACCTGATGAAAGATATCAAAACTGTAATGAAATTATTCGAGACTTAGGTAATATTATTGATAATGAAACCATTTCATCGATAAAAAATGGCGCCAAAATACTTAAACATAAAGATTCCAAAACAAAAGAGTCCGAATTTACCACATTACCCAGTGCTGCCGCTGTTACAGAAAACTTTTTAGTCGCAAAAGCTCAACCACAAAAAAGCAACAAGAAATGGTTAGCTGCTGCCACTTTATTTACTGTTATTGCTGCCGCTGGATTTGGTTATTATGGAGGCTATTTACCCATATCTACAAATGCCAATAATGAACCAACAGTTGCATTAGTTGATGATGAATTAATGCTAGCTGGAACAGGATTAGCTGACCAAAAAGTTAAGGCGATTTCTTCAGATGAAAACGTGGTTGCAGCCGAAAGCAATCCAAAATCAGCAGGAGATAATAGCGCAACACTTGATTCTTCATCATCCAAACTCCTTGATCCTTTACAAAGTGCTGAGGATTTGCAATCTGGCCTCGCCTCCACTGGACAAGCAGTTAATGATCAATCAACAAAAACTAAGCTAAAAAATCTACCTGCTGAATTTACCAATAACAGTATTGCTTATAACGATGCAAACCAAAACACTAGGCCTATTGAACAGAAAGCACATATTCCGCCAATTGCACATGATTCTATCAACAATATGTCGCAAAATATTCAGCCTAAAAGAATAGTAAAACCAAAACCGGTGGTATTAAACAAAGGTGTGGTTGTTATTGCTTTTGGTGATCCAGCAATAGCCAACCCAGTTGAGAAAATAATTGAAAGTCAATTGAAACAACAAGGCATAAAAGTTATGAATGAGCAGTTTATTCCAGGCATGAAGCAGTTAGTTAATAATGGTCTAGACCTTGCTGAATTAAAAATCCTGATTGAAAAAAGTGGTGGCCAAGCAATGGTTATAGCCAATGTCAATTATGTTGGATCCCAACAATTACAATATGCTGGTCGCTCCAGTGAATTGATTAATGCACAACTTGATGTTGATGCCTATGACATCAAATCCGGAGACAGCATTGGCAACGGATTTGGCTCAAAAATCAACTACACATCTTTGAATGCAACAGATCAAGCCAGTGATGCTGTAATGGAGTTTACAGATCAATTAACCTCAAACATTAAAAACAAAATTTAACAAAGGATAAACATTATGAAGATAAGATTATTTACTATCATTATATTTATGGCATTTTCACTTAGTGCACAATCTGCAAACACAGATAAGAAAAAAGTTGAAAAATCTAAAACTGTCACAAAAAAGAGTGTGGTTAAAAAAAATAAAAAGCAATCTTTAGACCAAACCCGCTCTAAAGTAGGCAAAGAAAAACTTGTACAAAAGAAAAGAAATTAAAACACAATAGTTTTATTTCCATAAATTAAAACTCTATCATTTAATACCAAGGTTAGGGCTCGAGATAAAACAGACTTTTCTACATCTCGCCCTGCTTTTTGCATATCTTTCCAGTCAAATCGATGGTTAACAGGGATAATGTTTTGCGTAATAATAGGGCCCTCGTCTAAATCGCTGGTCACATAGTGAGCTGTTGCACCAATAATTTTCACACCTCTTTCAAATGCTTGTTTATAGGGGCTCGCCCCAATAAATGCAGGCAAAAAAGAATGATGAATGTTGATTATTTTTTGAGGGTAATTATCCACAAATTGTGGTGTTAAAATGCGCATATACTTTGCTAAAACAATATAATCAAATAAGTACTTCTCAATCACTTTCTTCATCTTTTCTTCATGCAATTCTCTGCTGATATTTTCAGCTGAAACATAGTAAAAAGGAATATCAAATCTTGCCACTAATCGCTTTAAACTGGCGCGATTACCTATGACTGCTTGAATTTCTGCATCTAGATGCCCAGCAGAGTGACGAATCAACAAATCCCCCAACGCATGGGATTCATGAGTGACTAGTAAAATAATTTTCTTTTTCTTAGGAACAATTAATTTCAATTGTGAACCCTCAGGAATGGCTTTTCTCAAATCACTTTCTAATTTAATTTCATCAAAATCACCACTAACAACACTGCGCATAAAAAAGCGGCCAGATTCTTTATCTACAAACTCTTGATTACTATCGATGTTTAAATTTAGTTTATAAAATATTTTTGATATTTTATAAACTAATCCTTTCTGGTCTTTACAATCAATTAATACACGGGCTTTGTTTTTCATATTATGTGATTTGTTATTAACAAGAATTACATTATATTTGAATACCATTTATAATAACAATATTCTCAAACATAATTAAATATATGAAAAATCATGATCTATTCGATAAGGCTAAAAACTTTATTCCTGGAGGAGTAAACTCTCCTGTACGCGCATTTAAAGGCGTCGGTGGCGACCCATTATTTATTAAGAAAGCCAAAGGTCCATATATTTACGATGTAGAAGATAAAGAATATGTTGATTACATTGGCTCATGGGGTCCCATGATTGCTGGACACGGAAATAAAAAAGTATTAAAGGCCGTACATAAAGCTGTTGATAACGGCATGAGTTTCGGAACACCTACCGAACAAGAAGTGACTGTCGCAGAAAAATTATGCGACCTTATTCCTTCCTTAGATATGGTAAGAATGGTTAATTCTGGAACTGAGGCCACGATGAGTGCCATACGTTTAGCACGTGGCTTTACTGGACGCAATAAAATCATAAAATTTGAAGGCTGTTATCATGGACATGCTGATTCGTTTTTAGTTAAAGCTGGAAGTGGTGTATTAACATTGGGTATTCCAGGATCACCTGGAGTGCCCTCAGCAGTAGCCGATCTAACTTTAACAGCTCCTTTTAATGATTTAAATGCCCTTGAGTCCATCATGAAAGAACATGGTGATGATGTCGCCGCTATTATTGTTGAACCAATTGCAGGCAACATGAACATGATTCTTCCTGCTGATGGTTATTTACAGGGCATGCGAGATTTATGCGATCAATACGGTTCAGTTTTGATTTTTGATGAAGTCATGACTGGTTTTAGAGTGGCCCTTGGTGGTGCTCAAGAACTCTATGGAATAACACCTGATTTAACTACATTTGGTAAAGTTATTGGTGGTGGCTTACCTGTAGGCGCATTTGGTGGAAGACTTGATATCATGTCTCATATAGCTCCTTTGGGCCCTGTTTATCAAGCGGGTACTTTATCAGGAAACCCTGTTGCCATGACGGCTGGTTCTGTGATGTTAGATATCATTTCTCAAGATGGTTTTTATGCAGATTTGGCCAGTAAAACACAAAACTTAGTCAATGGCCTAAATGAAATTGCGAGCAATAATGGCGTGGCTTTCCACACAGTTAATGTGGGTGGCATGTTTGGTATGTTCTTCACTGAAAAAAATGCCATAACAAACTTTGAAGATTTATCTCATTGTGATGAAGATAGGTTTAAAGTCTTCTTTCATCGCATGTTAGAACATGGTGTCTATTTTGGGCCTTCTGCTTATGAAGCCGCATTCATTTCTTCAACTCATGATGAAGTGACACTAAGTAAAACATTAAAAGCTGCAACCTTTGCTTTTTCTGAAATTAAATAAGATAAGTTTATGGAATCAACCTGGTTACAAGCTGTTTTAGATTGGGTACAAATGCACCCTAATGCTACAGGCTGGCTTATATTTCTTGTCGCTCTTGGAGAATCACTATTATTGGTAGGTATTCTTTTACCTGGTGCTGCATTATTAGTTGGACTAGGCACTTTAATAGGGTTGGGTGTCGTTGATTTTAAAACAGCTTGGATTACTGCTTCACTCGGTGCTTTTGCTGGTGATGGCATAAGCTTTTGGATCGGTCATCATTATAAAAGGGGCTTATTAAAAATCTGGCCTATGTATAAATTTCCCAAATTAATTGATCAAGGTCAGTCCTTTTTCGCAAAATGGGGCCTGCTTAGTGTTTTTATAGGTCGATTTGTGGGTTTGGTGAGACCCATAATTCCTGCTATTGCAGGTATGATGGCAATGCCAATCAAGAAATATTTAGCCATTAGCACCATTGCTGCAATTTTATGGGCGCCTTTTTATCTACTTCCAGGTATGTTGTTTGGTAATGCCATGGGAGCCATGTCAAAAGTTGCAGGTAAACTAGCATTATTGCTATTGATATTTGTTTGCGTCGTTGCATTTGTCTACTGGGTAGTGCAATTATTATTTGGTTTTTTGCTTCCTAGAACTCATAAAATCCTCAGTAGAATATTGATTTGGACTCAAAAACATCCACATTTAGGTAGAATCACTTCTGGTTTAATTGATCCTAGAAAACCAGAAAAAGGTTCATTAGCAATGATGGCAACATTTATTATTGCTTTAACCATTACCTCATTATTTTTTATTTTAAATAGTCAAACAATTAATGATTGGTCAATAAGTGTTAATGCCTTCATGCAGGCTTTTAATACTGACTGGACTCAGCCTGTTATGCTATTTATTATTGCACTCACACATGATTTAACAATTTTCATTCCATCACTATTCGTCTTTATATGGTTGATAAAAAGAAAAAGAAATACAGCTGCGGGACATTGGGCATTCATTGTCATTACGGGTTATATTCTGGCATTGTTTATTAATTATTTCTCCACTGAATTCGAGAAAAAGTGGTTTGGATTTCATCATTTAACTTGGTTTATCTGTGTCATTGGATTTTGGGCCGCGCTTGTATCTGGTTCATTACCGCATAAAATCAGAAGCTGGCCCTATACCTTAGCCACAGTATTAATTGCGGTGGCCTCTTTTGCTCAATTATTTTTCTTACAACAAAGTTTAGGAGTGGTGTTGATTTCAGTATTTAGTGCGATATTCTGGGCATCTATTGTCTCTATCGCATATAGAATGAGAACAAGAAAACAATTTTTAGGTTGGCCTGTATCGGGTATATTTTTTGGATTTCAAGGTGTAGTGATAATTGCTGTCCTGTTACTTTTTTCAGAGCAATTAAAATATCGAGATCCAATCAATATTAATAAAATTTCGCATGATACATGGATAACTAGTGAATTAGATGAACGTAAAGATTGGCTTAATCAACCCAAGCAAGCCTTTCAGATACATTATCAAGGAAATATAGAGTTACTTTCATCTTATTTACAGTCAAATGGATGGGTCACCATTCAACCTAATGCCTGGAAAGATATTTGGAATGCTTTAAGTAGTGACAAAAATAGTGAAGATATCACCGTTATCCCTACAAATAATCATGGCAAAATTGAATCTGTTATTTTTTCAAAAAGAGATGGTAATGAATTATTAGCCCTACATTTATGGCAGCAGTACATTAAATTATCAAATTCTGATGAATTCATTTATTCAGGTCACGTGAGTAATCATGAAATTACCACCAAATACGGCTTAACCTATTGGAAAAGCATTGAAGATGATACAGCTATTCCAAACTTCATTAACACACTCAAAAATAGCGAAGAATTATATTTTACTCAAAATAATCAACAGTATTTTATACAGGCAAAACAACCATGATGACTTTTATTCATGAATATTTTCAGCATTTATCGAATTTTGGTAAAACAGCTATCATTCTTAACATTCTGTTTTTTATACTTTCAGGCGTCATTTTTAAATACATAGTTAAACCCACAGACGATGAATTAAAAAATACAAAACGTATCCGTTGGTTACGCTTTCTCAATTTTTTATTATTAATGATCTATGTTATTGATGCATTAGTGTATGGCCATACCAATAATAACAAATGGCTATTACAACTATCCCAATCCGGCCTTGTACTGCTTATTTCTTATCTTTTTATACAATTTTCTCATGCTTGGGCCTTACAGCATTATGGCAAAGATAAAACTATTGATGGAGAAGCGATCAGTTCACGCACCTATAAATCTGAAATGATGCACATCATCATCATAGCAGTGACAATCATAGCCTCTATATTACTATTAGTTAATATTTGGCATGTAACTAGTTGGTTGCAGGCCACTGGTGTTTTAGGTGGCTTATTGGTTATTTTATTTGCTACTAAAGATGCGTGGGCAATAGATAGTATACACGGGTTAATCATGTTGTATAATCATGACCTAGAGCCAGGTGTAGTCTGTAGAATTCCTGAACTTGATATATTAGCCGTGACTCGGAAAATTTCTCTGACCCAAACTACTTTTCGTGACTTAGTGCATAAACACAAAATCATTATTCCAAATGCTCGATTAAGAGGCAGTAAAATTGAAGTGTTAAATCGTTCTGGGCAAACAAGCTGGAATGACTATATTGAATACAAAATTGGATATGACACACCATCTAAACAAGTTGAAGATTTTTTCGAAAAGGTTTGGGAGTTAGCGAGTGAAAAAAGTCAAGCCTTGAATTTAGATAAAAAGCCCAAAATCAGCCTTATTGAAACTGGTGATCATGCCATTGTATGGCGCATACATTATCACCTAGATAATATCTACCAATTAAAATCAGCCAGATTCTGTATTAATCGAGTCGCCTTTGATTTACAAGAAGAGTTTAACCTATCTCTTGCCACTCCATTGACTCATCAATCTGTAGAGCAAAGTTTTACTTCTGAAGAGGCTGATGATGAGACTCTAAACGAGAATACTCAAAAGGCTAAAGAAGAAGTTGTTAATAAGGAGTTCATATGAAATATATTCTATTTTTGTGTTTGTTTTCACATTCTGCTCTTTCTGAAATCATCTCAAGTAATGCCATTGGATTTCAAATAAATATCAAAAGAACAGTCAATGTTAATAGCAAGCAAGCTTATGCACAATTTATGAAAATTGGCGAATGGTGGAATGCAGATCATACCTATTTTGGTCAATCTGAAAATTTATCTATCCAAGCTAAAGCAGGAGGATGCTTTTGTGAAAAATCTGGTGAAAAAGAAGTTTTACACATGACTGTAAGTTATGTAGACCCAGAAAAAGAAATTAGAATGATCGGAGGACTAGGACCACTCCAAATGATGGGTGTGCAAGGAGGCATGTCATGGAAGTTTATTGACATTAATGATAATCAAACTCAAATTGTCCATCATTATCAAGTTTCAGGATTTAGTAAAGATGGGCTAGAATTTTTAGCACCCATTGTAGATAAGGTGCAAACCCAACAAGTTGACAGTTTAGTCAATAAACTAAACCAGTAATTCGATTTTGTTTAATAGCTTTTGAAAATGAAGCCTGCATGTTAATGGGTTCATTATTGTCACTCGCAGATAATGAGTAGTATTTAATACGGTTTGTACGATATAAAATTCACTGTCCTCTAGTAATTTTTGCCTGATGGTTTTATTCAATTCATTGAGTTGAGTATCATCTAATTCTTGTTTCATTAAACGAAAACAAACGATATTTGATTGGGGTTTTAGGGCTAATTCAAAATTTGGGTGTTGTTCAACCATACCTGCAAAGGTTTCACCTAAACCATATAAACAGTCTATGTTTTCTTCAAATATTTCAATTCCATAGCTTTTCCATAGGACATAAAACTTTAAGCACATCATTAACTTAGTGCATTCAAATGTTCTTAGTCCCCCATTAAACCATTGCTCTTCGATATTATTATCTTCAAATAGATACTGGGCTTTTTGGTGAAAGATTTGTGAACCTTTAATTTTATCTTTAAATAAAAGAACAGTCGATAAAGCCGGGGTCATCATCATTTTATGGGTATCTACAATTACTGAATCTGCTTTCTCAATGCCATTAAGTAGTGACTTGTACTTTTGTGAGAATACGACCGCACCACCATGCGCACCATCAACATGAAACCAGACATCATGAGATTGACAAAAGTTGCCAATAGCCAATAAGTCATCATAAATACCTGTTGATGTAGAGCAAGCACTGCCCACTATTGCCATGACTTTATATCCTGCTTTTATGGTTTCAAGAAAACATTCATTAAGCTCTGTGATATCCATTGAAAAATCCACATTAACAGGAACAAGTACCACACCAGAATCACCTAGCCCCATGATTTTGGCTGCACGGTCTATTGAGTAATGAGCTTGTGAAGAAACTAAGACTGCTAACTTTTCATTCTGGCCTTCATTCCATATATCACTGTCTTTAAGTGCTTGTCTAGCAGCCAACAAGGCTGTTAAATTGGCTAAAGTACCTCCAGATGTCATAACTCCATTGGCGTTTTCATCATAGCCAATAGTTTGACAAAATAAATCAATAACTACACGCTCAATAGCTGTGGCAGCTTGTCCCATTTCATAAACTGCCATTCCGTTGTTCATCACTCCACTAATAAGATTGCTTAATGCAGAAATCGGAGCTGGAACTGAAACTTGATGTCCCATATATTTAGGATTATGTAAATGCATGGAGTGCTTGAGTAAGTCATCAACAAAACTGCTGACATCATTAAATTGATAGTTTTGCCAATAACCTAATTCTTTATCAGGAGATTGCCATCTATTAGCAGGTGACTTTTTTAATTGCTGTTGATGCAAATAACCAGATAATTGCTCAATAAGTTGTTTGCCCGTTTTTTCAAAGTCATCAAAATTATAGGCTTTTTGTAAGAGAGGGTATTTTTTCATTACTAGATTGTAGGCTGTTTAAAACTATTATCAATGAATTGTTTTGTTTTCTCACAGAGGCGCAAAGAAAATTTATTTGCAATATATATTAAAGAAATAGAACAAATGCAATAATCCACATATTTCACAGATGGGGCAGATTATATCAATACCCTCATTACAAATGGGTGCGAGGTTACAACCTTGCCTTTCTCCCAACATAGGCAAGACTAAAGTCTCGCACCCGAATATTTATTTACTATTTGTTCGAATCCAAGCTCTTATAGAGTTTGCAATACCATTTGGGCCAACTTCAGGAATTTTAATTTTTGATTTATCATGTAATATGAGGAAAATAGGACAGCCCTTTTCATTAGAAACTTTATTGATATCTGACCTTTTAACTACAAGACTTTTAAAGCTTCTACGCATTCTCAATTCATCACTTTCTAGAGAAATAAACGATGTAAATGTTTTTAAAATACCCCCGAGACCAATCAACAACATCATACTTAACACTACAATAATCCAAGAATCTTCTTTATAATAATAAGAAGCTAAAGTTGCGATTAAAAGCCCAATTACAATTGAGAAGGCCAATAAATAATCACCCTTTGTGGCATTAAATTCAGTCCTTCCCTTATACATTAACACTAACCATATTTGCTATTTAAAAATATTCAACCCCTGGTCAAATTAACTGGATTCTCTTTCTTAACGACAATATTGTCTTCAATTCTAATACCACCATAGGGTTTAAAGTCATCGACTCTTGACCAGTTGATATACTCGCCTAAACCTTCTGCTTTGGCTTTATCTAGTAACATATCAATAAAATAAATACCCGGCTCTATGGTCAGAACATTGTTTTCTTCTAGAGTTCGGGTTAATCGTAAAAAAGGATGTAAGTCAGGAGGCGATAAAATGCCACCGGTTTCATCATTTTGATGACCGCCAATATCATGTACTTGTAAGCCTAGATAATGTCCAAGACCATGTGGAAAGAATACATTGGATAAGCCTGTATCATGTGCTGTTTGTGCATCACAGTTAATCACATCAAAATCATGAAGTATACCAGCTAGCATATGGTGAGTTTGTTTATGTAATTCTATATAGTTTGCGCCAACTATCGCTTTGTTACCTATTTCAATTTGAATACCATTAACAGCTTTAATCATATGAGCAAATTCATCATCTTTATGGCTATAAGTTCGCGTAATGTCCGATGCATAACCATTGACCTGACACCCCGCATCAATCAAAAATGATTTTAAATGGCCTTTTTCGATGCGATTTCTTTGCATGTGTTGATAATGAAGAACAGCGCCATTTTCGTTTTGTGCAATAATATTTCCATAAGGCAGTTGGTATTCATTGTGTTTTGTCGCGAGCATGTAAGCCATGTGGCTTTCAAATTCTGAATAACCTTTTCTAAAACACAATTCTGCTGCTTTATGGCCTTTTAATGCTAAGATATTTGCTTGTCTAATATTGTCAATTTCATAATCGGTCTTAACAGCACGGTGCCAATGCACATAATTCATATACTTAGGTGGGTTATGTTGTAAATTATCCCATTCGCAAGAATCTTCTTGTCCAATCCAAGCATGGTTTGATAAATGACTAAAGTCCGGCACATCCTCTTTACACGTAATAGGGATAATTTCAAAAAATTCCGTCCAATCACCTTCTGCCATTTTAGGCAGAGAGTGCCAATAATCTTGAGGTTGATACAAATACAATATTGGCTTAGCATCTAATTTATAATGAATAATACAATGTGGCGTTTCTGTAATTGGCAGCATCCACCTAAAATGAGGATTACTGGCAAATGCATAGGGCATATCATCTAAAAAATAATTTTTAACATGGCCTGAATAAATTAACACACCATCCAAATTGGCCTTTTCTAAGCCTTGGTTGATTATTTCTGAAACATATTTATAATGATTGCTATACATCTTCATAACTCACAATTTAAAATCGATATTATGTCACAAAACAATGAATCGCCTGGCGAAAAAATACTAGCCACATGGAAAAAACTTAAAGACAAGCCATTTGGGAAAAAATTATTTTCACGTGGCGTAGGTAAATTAGCTGCATATACTGGCACAATCAAAGCCTTGATTACAGAGGTGAAACCTGGTCATTGCCAATCCTTTTTAAAAGAGCGCAGCAGAAACAAAAATCACTTAAAAAGTATTCACGCAGTGGCTTTAATAAACCTAGGAGAAATGACCAGTGGTTTAGCAGTCTTATCAGGCATGACTAATGATATCCGAGGAATCTTGACCAAAATGGAAATGGAATATATTATAAAGGCCAAAGGTGATTTAACAGCTGAATGCCTTTGTGAAATTCCAGTAGTAAAGGACAGCCTTGAATATTCTGTCAAAACTACCATCAAAAATTTATCTGGTGAAGTGGTAGCAGTCGGCACATTTTATTGGTTATTAAGCAAAAGACCAGATTAGTCGGAATAGCATGAAAACTTTATTACTGTGTTGCTTAATAGTCACTGGTTTCAATTCAGCTGCCAATGATACCCATTCAAAAATTCAATGGTCTAAATTTAACAAAGAGAGCTTTGAACAAGCAAAATTCCAGGGTAAATTTGTCATCCTAGATTTGGTTGCTGTATGGTGCCATTGGTGTCATGTGATGGATAAAACCACCTACACAGATGATAATGTCGTAAATCTCCTAAACAAACATTTTATTACCACTCAAGCCGATCATGACTTACGTCCAGATTTAGCCGAAAGATACCGAGATTGGGGTTGGCCAGCAACCATTGTGTTAACCTCTGATGGTACAGAAATAGTTAAAAGAGCGGGTTATATTGATCCAATCAATATGGCAAGGTTATTACAAGCCATTATCGATGACCCCTCTCCAGAAACCACCACATTGAACCTGCCAGATCAATTATCAACTAGCCCTTATTTAAGCCAGGAATTGGTAAAATCGCTCAAATCTATGCATTTAAAAGCCTATGATCCCGAGTTAGGTGGTTTGAAACTCAATATGAAGTTTATTGATGTGGATTCAATCGAATGGGATTTAAAATTGGCTTCTGAAGGCAATATAGAGGCCAGTAAAAGAATTATTAATACATTGGACAATGCTGTCAACTTAATTGATTCTGAGTTTGGAGGGGCCTACCAATATTCGACTTTCGGTGACTGGCATCATCCACACTATGAAAAAATCATGCATACACAATTTAAGTTCTTAAAAGCTTATTCATCTGCATGCCAACAATTAAATCTCAAGCGTTATTGTCAATCGGCTAAAAAAGTGGCCAATTACCTTTTAGAATTTCTTTATTCAAATCAAACAGGCGCTTTTTATACCAGTCAAGATGCCGATTTAAATCAAGGAGAAAAGGCAGATGGGTACTTTAAATTAAACCGTCAACAACGTTTAGCCCAAGGTTTGCCGCGCATTGATAAACATAGTTATTCATCACACAACGGCAAAGCCATTGCTGGTCTTGTGCATTTATACTTAGCAACTGGAGAAAATAAATATCTTGATCCAGCGGTGAA
>Ga0316204_10008511_pt1 | contig 14197 bp, 14 predicted proteins | sample 6monrhotite_MG_2_FD_205661 | JGI IMG/M metagenome (GOLD analysis project Ga0316204, IMG submission 205661) | Microbial mat bacterial communities from mineral coupon in-situ incubated in ocean water Damariscotta River, Maine, United States -... | ecosystem: Environmental > Aquatic > Marine >...
CCCTATAACCACCCCCCACTCTGAAACTCTATGAGAAAGCGTCGACCCACCATCTCGCATCAGTGCCGACTCAATGTATACATAGATATAACTGACTAGGGGGAGCAATAGGAAAATGCTCAGAAACTTACCCCTAATGTTTATCTTCAGAAAAAAGACCGCTGCAATACTTAAAACTAATGAGAGCTGATCAGTTTTTGAGCCACTAAGCAACAAGGACAAAATACTTAGCAGCAATAAAATCAGCGATAACTCTATAGCTATTTTTTTTCTAATCTTTATTATCGATAGTAAAATAAAAAACATAGACATAATAAAAGTCATGTTTTTATTGTTAGTCAAAAAATATTCGCGCCTAAATACCTCTTCGTTATAAACATCCTCCTCTCTGAATAAAGAAGATGAATAATCGAGCAAGGAAAAATCCACCACTCCTATCGCATTAAAAATAAAAGCAGCCTGAAAGATAATAAATATAACAAGATCAGAACACCTAAAATCGCTCGTCGAAAGATACTTGACAAACAAAGCCACAAAAACAAACAAAAAACCCTTAAAACATCCGTAAGTCAAATACTTATTATACTCCGGATATGCAACTATACTATTGAAGTAAGTGACTACTATCACACTTAAACAACAGCCACAAGCAATCAACAAAAGCGAGTTATACTTTCGATTAACCTCTAGAAATGCAAGCAAACACATAACCACAATCAAAAGTTCATACACAAAAAAAGCAGATGAAAAGCTATTTCCAGCCACGAAAATAGGAAGAGGGAATAGCATAAAATATACTAAGGCCTTTTCAAGGCCCAACTGAATATTAGAGATCACAACAATTACCGCATCCAAGTAAACCAATTCAAAAAAATCATTCGTAATACCATGCTCAATCTACATCCTTAACACACAACAAGTAACGCACTATCTTCAACAGCCACAACAAATCGCACATAGCACGTTCACTTCTACCAAGCATAATGCAAAACAAAAAACTAGCGGCAAAACACATAAAGCCAACTAAAAATAGCCACATCTAAACCGAACTAAATTATATAATTTATTTAACTAGAAGTAACTGCCCCACAGCACCAGATAAGATGTCAATTAGGCCAATTAATGGTAAAATTCAGGGTAACATACAATCAAAGCATTTAATTTTTCAAATGAAGAATACAGCTTCATATACGGATGATACGCCATGACAAACCAGCTACCTATACAGCTTTTCACTTATTCCTAACGCATATGATTTCACATTCAATAGTACCTTGGAAAACTAAAAAATGGATTAAAGAATTATTAAATCCTAAGGTTCCCTCCCACCTGGAAAATAACTTTATTACAATCTCAGAAAATCAATCTAAGATTCTAAAACAATCACTTATTAAACACTTCTTTGTTAAAGAACTAGATCCATGGTTTGATAACGAATATTTAATTAGAGAAGAAGGAAAAAAAGACCTAAATGCTCAACTAGAAGGCCGCTTGAATGGCTTTCGTAGAACGATCATTCCGTGGCTAAACGAACATAAAGCCCTAGATAAGGCCAACATACTGGAAATTGGCTGCGGAACAGGGAGTTCAAGTATAGCACTAGCCGAACAAGGGGCTAATGTGACTGCTATAGATGTGGAATCTGAACACATAAAAGTGGCCCAAACAAGAGCAGGCATATACGACTTAAACATTAACTTCAAAAGTGCAAATGCAACAGAAATAGAAGACCTTTTCCCAACCACGAACTTCGATTACATCATTTTTTTTGCAACTCTTGAACACATGACGAATGATGAAAGAATCGAAGCATTAATGTCCGCCTGGAAAATGCTGCGTAAAGACGCATTTCTATGCATCCTAGAAACCCCCAATCGACTTTGGTTCCATGATGGGCACACTTCTCACCTACCTTTTTATTCTTGGCTCCCCGATGATTTAGCATTTTTATATTCAAAATATAGCCCTAGAAATGGTTTTAACAATCTATACCGAAAAATTAATGATGAGTTAATGTTAGAGTTCCTACGCAGAGGAAGAGGAGTAAGCTTTCACGAGCTAGATCTCACTATCGGCGCCTCAAGCAAACTAAATGTAATCGATAGCCTGCCAATTTACCTAAGAAAAAAGAGCGTACTCAGACGCATCTTATGGAAAATTACAGATGAAAGTAAATTCGAGTCATACTTATTTAAAGTTGGCCCCAAAATTCATAAAGGATTCTACCAACCTTTTCTAGACTTAATTATCAAAAAAGAATAAGAAAGATAGGAAGAACCCGCCATCTGACATCCTATTCACATAGCGCGCCCGTCGCGCAATGCAATACAGATACACTCTTAAGTTGATTTTTTCTGGGCCACTAACAGCTTCATGTCAGTTACAAGGCCCTCATACTTTAAAAAAGTACTGTGTTTACAGTCACTTTGAAAGTGAAGATAGTCAAGATCTTTAATTACACTTAAATTATGCTTCGAGAAGACCTCGTTGATCTTACTCCATTCGATGTGATCATCTTTAAACACATGAATATCTCCCTCCGGTTGATACCTAGGGTTAACTGTCAACATGATTTTTCGCTTTAAAAAGGTATAGTAATTTAACGGATTTATGTACTTTAAAAGCAGATCACTAATCGTGACATCGCGTCGTTTAGCTGCTTTATACTTTGAGTACAGCTCCATATCAGCCCAAAAATCATCATTATGCTCATGGTCAATATAAATAACCCCGCCGTCCTTCACAACACGCACACACTCTTCTAGAATCTTCAAATAATCAGGTATATGGTGTAATACAGAGTACATCACCACCAAATCAACACTAGCACTTTCCACGCCCTTTAAATCGATACCATTTAGCTTAAATACCGATAAATCATCTTCATTAAACTTGCCAGCCACCAAGTCCAAAAACTTATTGGACACATCTGAAGCAATCACCTGATATCCCGCCTCTAAAAGATGATTAGTCACATTACCGGAGCCGCATCCGATATCAAGAGCTATAAGCTTGTCAGCCCTCGTATTTAAATATGAATTTAGCGAACGTATTTCTTTACTCAAGCGAGCTTGCTCAACTTTGTTGAATATTTCTCCATGCCGGCCTTCATATTCACTAGAAATCAAATCATGAATCTCTTCATTCTCTTTTATTCGAGTATCTTGCATTCCCACCTCCAATTAAACATAACCGTGTTAAGTCACATCCAAGCCTAACAACGCATCTTTAAAACACTGAGCAACATCTTCAGGAGTGAATTTTCTAGATATATCAAAAGAAACACACCCGAAATCACGGATCCGCTCCCTATTCTTAACAAAGAATAGCATCGCAGACGATAGCTCCTCATAATCCAGTGGGTCGACAACCACCCCATTATTTTTAGTAACCAGCTCCGGAGAACAGCCATTATAAATTGTTGTAATGATCGGCATAGAGTAAGCCATAGCTTCAGGCACAACCAAACTCCAGTTATCCTCTAATGTAGGAATTACCAGCACATGATGAGACAAATAATAATTACTTATTTCAGAGTGAGGGACAGCACCAGAAAAGGTGATGTTTTTTATATTACACTCACACACATATTTCTGCAGAAGTTCAACATCAGGCCCATCGCCTACAATCGTAAGCTCACAATCATCACTATCGCTAGTAACTTTCTTCCATGCACGTAAAAGGTGTACAACACCTTTCCTCTCTATTAACTGACCAACAAAAAGGAAACGCACTATCGAGCAATCATCACGAATAAAACAATTATCTAAACCAGCTCTAGCTGACATAGCCCCTTCATGCATCACACTAACCTCAACCCCTAAACTTTCTAGATACCTTTTAGTTTCCACTCCATTAATACAGAATGTATTCGCAATATAATTTGCATAAAAGCGATGGTATCCACGTTTAATAAAACCATTATTCCTTTCAGTGTGCAAAGTTCGCTCATAAGAGACTACAACAGGGATCTTCATGAAGAGCTTGAAAAAAATAGCAACCATGCTCCACTTAGCAAACCCTTCAACAATCAGCGCAGCAGGATTAAGCCCTTTAATTAACTTATACAAGCCCGGTTGATAGGATATAAATAAACTCTTCTTTCCAAATGCACCAGCTTCAATTAATACTCTCTCATTATCAAGATAAATAACATGCACACCAGCCTCATTTAATTCATTTTTTATTTCCTCAGCAATCAAATGGGCAGATGTAATTAGCACAAAATCCCCGCCAAGCAGTTTATTTAATGCTATATATACATCCACCCGGTAATGCAAAAATGAACGATTAATCCAAACGACATTCATCTAACAAATACCTTTCATAAGAACAAATAAATGCATTAACATCCCATTGCTTTGATGCGTTCACCGCATTTTCACGTACTTTATTTCTTTCTAGCTCTGAAAGAGCTAACACTTTAGAGATCACAGACTTCAAATCACTTGAAGATCCACTTTTAAATAAAAAACCATTATCACCATCAATTATCATTTCTCGAAACACATCATTATCTGCAGCTATAATTAATGCTCCGGCAGCCATAGCCTCCACAAGAACTAAGCCAAAGGTTTCATAATATGATGGAATACAAACTATTTCACTTGAAGAGTAATAAGTAACAAGCTCATTTTTAGACAGTATACCAACATAAGATTGCTTATCCCCCTCAAGTCCGACCACAGTACGTCCTGAACGACCTGCAACGACTAATTCTAAACTCACCCCATCATTCATTAGTTGATTATGTGCATCAACAAGTAGCAATATCCCCTTTGCTTTGACCAATGTTCCCGCAAAAAAAATACAATTTTTATATTCTATAACTTTTTCGCGAGCTGCCCATTCTTTTGTATCTATAAAATTAGGTAAATATTTAAGCTCACTTCCTTTAGTAAAAAATTTTCTAGCCAAGAGTAAAAATGATTGCGAAGGAACTGATACAACATCAGCTCTACGAACCATCAACATCTCCATATAGGCTATTATGCTTTTTAATGGCGAAGTAAAAGAATACAATCTTATTCTAGGGGTCTCTCTATCCAAAAGGGTAGGCCCATGAATTCGCACATGCAATCTAATTGAGTTTCGTTTTGTGAATCCACATAGAAATATACCTTCAGCTCCGTATTCAGGAACCTCTACAAGATCAACTGGTTTTTTAGCATGCAGTTTTCTTAGCGCCCACAAAAGACATATACGATACGGCAAAAAATTAATAAGCATTTTAAGCTTATTTATAACCCCACCACCTTTGTCTGAAAAGTCAGCAAAAGGAATTCCAATCAATTCATACTCATTATTGGGCTGAGGAACTGCATACAAAGAACTGATCACAGTCACATCGTGCCGTTCAGAAATTTTTTTTGCCAATTCATCTACATATCGCCCTATACCACCACAACGACGCATAGGAGGAAGCTCACGACTAACTAGTACTATGTGCATATTTTTTAAGAGAAATAAAATTAAACAAAAACATAAGCATATATTTAAATGCAAACATAAAAAACAATAACACAGGGGATTCAAAATAAAAATAAAGCGCAATAATGGGCAAGCAAAACAGTACTGAAGCAAGATTATTCATAAACAAACTTCTATTTCCACCGGCCTTCGTTAGGAAGCCATCAACAGGGACATTTGCTATTACAACCCCTGTATACATAATAAGAAAGTAGGGAGCAAGCCCCTCAATCCAAAACTCCATCCCATATATATACAAATACACAAACTCAAACCCAAGTGAAAATAACAACACATAAACAATTGAAATAGTCAGGAATAAAATTAGCTCACGCCTTGCAACAACAACCGACCTAGTTATAATATACAAGTGTATATATCTGATTATAGGTGATAATACATTGAGTATCGTTATTGATGTTCCCAGAAAGACTATATGATCCACATACCCTTCGAACTTTAACATACTTGGTACCGCCTGCTCGATCAGCATAAATAGGCATGATGAAAAAAAGATCCATTTACCTATACTAGATAGCTTATTAGCAGTTACCCAAATCTCCCTCCAGTTCCATTTAATAAAAAAAGAATTAATATCTTTTTTCAACAGAAATAGAAAGCAAGTAAACTGAAGTACTAATACCCAAACCAATAACTCTTGATCTACTTGCTTTTGACTAAATAAAGAGATAACACAAAAAAAAGCAACAACAATAATAATCGACGAAAATGAAGTTATAAAAAAAAGAGTTTTTTCAGCTTTTTCATTAACCATTTCAAGGCGTTTTACATCTCTTACTATAAAACAAAAAATAAAAACAAAAACAAAAACAAATGATAGGTTATCAATCAACCCCAACGCTTGAAAAAAGATAGAGAATAATAGCGTGAATATAATGATTGCAAGTAACGAGATCTTTCGTAACGAATCCCGTTTAACCGAACACAAGATCCCTGGAACAATAATAAGTGTCTTTACTAATCCAATCGCAGCTAACGCCCCAGAAAGTAACACAAAATAATCAGCTAAAAGTTCTTTTTCTAGATACCTCGAAAACACTACGATAACGATAAAGTTAGCAGCACTAAACCACAAGCTCTCAGCAGTTCCATATCCAATTTTTTTCACGTACCGAAACAGACTCACCACCTATATGTAACAAACAAAGCAATATGGCTATTATATGCAACCAAAAAAGTCATTATTCTATTTAACAAACATTTAGCAAGTACTCACTCGTAAGTACCCACAAAAAATATCAGTGTAATTTGCATGAGAAAACCCCTTTACCTTTAAAGTTGATTTTTACCTCCACCTCACGCGAGGGAGAATTTTTCCTTTATCAATTCCAGCCTTGTATTGTTGGATTTTTTCTAACAACCCAACAAGCACCTCTTCCGTCATATAATGAGGCTCAAGCCCTAACTCTAGAAGCCCATGATGTTTTGCCTTGTAGTAATGTTCTTCTTTCTCTTTTCTTGGGTTATCAATAGCCTGAACATCAACTTTGATACCAAGCCTAGCCCCAGCATGTTGCACCTTACTTGCAAGCTCATTCACGGTAAATTGCTCGGTAAATTGATTCAAAATACGCAAATCACCCTTTTTAACGGGATTACACATAGCTAACTCAACGCATTGCAATGTGTCACGAATATTCAAGTAACCGCGTGTTTGCCCACCTTTCCCATAAACGGTTAGAGGAACCCCAGCAACAGCTTGAACTAGAAAACGATTAACCACAGTTCCAAATATGTCATCATAGTTAAAACTAGGCATTAAGCGGTCATCCATATCTGACTCAATCGTAGACACCCCATAGACAGGCCCCTGCATTAAATCAGTCACGCGCAAACCATAAGTTCTAACATAAAACCAGAGCAGGTCCGTATCTAATACCTTTGTTGTATGATAAAGACTTCCAGCTTGGCGTGGGTAAAGAAACTTATCGCTCCGCCCATTATGGCTTACATTCAGCCAGCCCTCTTCTATATCAATATTAGGTGTTCCATACTCCCCCATTGTCCCTAATTTTATAATATGGCAATTAGGAGCTTGCTCTAAAACTGCCCAGATCACATTAAATGTAGCCGTAACATTATTTGTTAATGTGCATTTCGCCTCTTCATAGCCACTCATTGAATAAGGTGCTGATGGTTGTTCTGCATAATGAATAACGGTCTCTGGTTGGAAGTCAGCAAAGACCTTATTTAACCAGTGATAATCACAGCAATCGCCAATGAGAACCTTAATCTGAAAACCAGATATAGCATGAAATATATTAGCTCTCTCTATGAGGTTTGGAGTAGGGAATAATGCTTCAGAGTTTGTATCCCGAGATATATTTCTCCTTAGATAATTATCTACAACTGTCACATCATGACCCTTTGTGGCAAGAGCCATCGCCGTTGGCCAACCTAAGTATCCATCCCCACCTAAAATCAGTACACGCATATCCTATCCTTTATTTCTTATCCCCAGGCCAATAACGCTCATCAGGGTGTTTAGGTGCCACACTTCCTTCTGATAATAATTTATGTCTCCTCAAAAACCCTTTCAATTCCTCGAGAGAGAGAGGCTCTTCATCTGCAGAAACATACGGATTTTTAACTTCAAAAGACTCAACGCTTTCATAGTCATATGGTATATCTCTATAAATACCGCGAAATGCAGGGAGTATTGAAAAATAATTGGAAAGTTCAATTGCCCTGCGAGTTTCTTCGTGACTCATCAGTTCCTCGTATAACTTCTCACCAGGCTTACTTCCCATCTCTATAACCTCAATCTCATCTGGACGAAAACCATAAACAGGGGCAAGCTCTTGAATCATAACCTTGGCCAAATCTTTTATAAAAACAACTGGCATTTTTGTTACAAAAACTTCCCCCCCTTGAGCATATGAAGCAGAATCAATCACCAATCGCACAGCCTCTTCTACACTCATTACAAAACGAGTCATTTCATTATGAGTCAATGTTAATGGACCACCTTTAGCAATCTGCTTGTGAAAAATGGGTACTACAGAACCACTCGAGCCAAGTACATTACCAAATCGTGTTGATGTAAATATTGGGCCATCACCTCTTTGACAGCTATTTGCAGCCGTCATTAATCGCTCCCCCATTAACTTCGACGTTCCCATCACATTAGTAGGGTTCACAGCCTTATCTGAACTCGTAAAAACAACCTTCTCTACATTATTTTCAGTAGCGGCATGAATAAGGTTTTGTACACCATGTATATTCGTTTGGACCGCATCAAAAGGAGAACGCTCGCATAAAACAACATGCTTTAATGCTGCTGAGTGAAATACGACATCCACACCTCGCATCATTTTATTAAGCATTTTTCCATCTCGCACATCACCAAGAAAGAAACTTGCTCTAGAGTCATTTAAATACTGCTGATCAATAAAGAAAAGTCCACTCTCATTATTATCTATACCTATAACTTCTTTAGGTGAAAACACTGAGCTATCAAGAAGTGCCCGTGTCAATTCGGATCCAACAGTGCCACAACAACCAGTCACTAACACTCGTTTATTTTTTATATAGTCCATAATATCCAAAATTTATTTTTCAACTAAAAGCGTAACATGAGGTTTATTTTAAACACTCAAAACATAGTACTCATTATATTGAAACATTAATAAGCACATGTAAAAACCACTCAATTATTGAACCTCAGCCCAATCACAGCTCCCAAAGCTATCAGTCAATTAACCCCTGAGAATCAACCATTCTTTTCACAACATCTCTCATTTTAAATTTCGCCTTCCAGCCCAATACATTCAAGGCCTTCCTAGGGTCTCCCATACTCATAGCTAAATCCGTTGGTCTAAATAAGCAGGCATCAGTCTGGACATATTTTCTCCAATCCAAACCAACGCATGAAAAGGCCATCTCAACAAAATCCTGCAGTGAATTAGTTTCTCCAGTCGCAATAACAAAATCATCAGGCTCATCCTGCTGAAGCATCAACCACATTGCCTCTACATATTCAGGCGCCCAGCCCCAGTCACGCTTAATATCCATATTCCCTAGCTTAATTACACCTTCACCAGTTTCAGCAATCTTGCACACAGATGAAATTATCTTCTTAGTCACAAAGCGTTCTGGTCTCAGTGGGGATTCGTGATTGAATAAAATCCCAGAGCAGGCGAACAGATCATACGCCTCCCTATAATTCGCGACTTCCCAAAAAGCAGCCGCCTTAGCAACCGCATAGGGACTTCGTGGGTGAAAAGGAGTATTTTCATCTGCGCATTGGTCTCCAACATCACCGAAACACTCACTAGACCCTGCGTTATATAGCTTTATTGACTTACCTGTAAGGCGAATAGCTTCCAGTAAATTCAAAGTGCCAACACTGATACTTTCAAGCGTCTCTACTGGTTGCTGAAATGAAAGCCCAACAGAGCTTTGACCTGCCAGATTATAAACCTCATCTGGTTCTACATTAATCAACACCTGGATCACGCTTCGAAAGTCATTCAAACTCATTGATTCACGATGAACCTGATCTTTAATGCCCAGTGTTTCAAGGTTTCGAAATGAGGACATCTGCGCATCACGAGAGGTACCAAACACCTCGTAACCTTTACTCAATAACAGCTGCGCTAGATAAGCTCCATCCTGCCCTGAGACACCGCAAATTAACGCTCTTTTCATCATTTACTGACTAACGCCCATACTCATCATCAAATCGTACAATATCATCCTCACCCAGATAACTACCAGACTGAACCTCAATAATCTCTAAAGGCACCTGCCCCGGGTTTACAAGCCGATGCTTAACGCCGATAGGAATATAAGTAGACTCATTTTCACTCAACAAAAACTCATCGTCACCGCGCGTCACTTTTGCGGTTCCGCTCACCACAATCCAGTGTTCAGCACGATGGTGGTGCATCTGTAGAGATAACGATGCACCCGGCTTTACTGTAATCCGCTTTACCTGGTAACGCTGACCAATATCAATCCCTTCATAATCACCCCAGGGGCGATGTACACGCTTATGCACCTGATGCTCACTACGGCCTTCCAGTTTCAGCTGCTCCACAATCTGCTTAACTTCTTGAGCATGATCTTTATTAGCAACTAGTACCGCATCTGCTGTCTCCACAACAATAAGGTTTTTAAGCCCTACACCAGCGATTAGACGATGGCTCGACAGCAGCAGTGAATCTTTAACCTTATGGGTTATGACATCCCCTTGCACAGCATTCCCATTTTCATCATGCGGTGCCTCTTCCTGTAAATTAGCCCAACCACCAACATCAGACCAGCCAGCGCTTAACGGCAAGACATAGAGTGATGTAGCCGATGCATTACTATTATTTGACTCCGCCAGGTGCTCCATGACCGCATAATCAATTGAATCACTAGGGCAGGTCTCAAAGATCGTTTCATCTACGCGCTGAAAATCACCATCTACACCCCCTTTATCAAAGGCCTGATAACAAGCGTCATAAATCTCCTTATTGTGGAGCTGCATCTGCTCAAGCCAGATCGATGGCTTCATCATAAAGAGACCACTATTCCATAAATACCCACTTCCCTTGATAAATTTTTGCGCAGTTTCTATATCAGGCTTTTCAACAAAACAAGAAACCAACGAGGCCTGATTGTCACTCTCATCTTCACACTTGATATAACCGTAACCAGTAGCTGGAAATGTCGGCGTAATACCAAAAGTGACTACATGACTCTTTTCGGCTAGCTGAGCACCTCTGATCACTGTCTCCTGGAATGCTGCAATATCTCTAATAACATGATCAGCAGGCATAACCAACATCACGGAATCATTGGCAACTTTCTGAACCTGAAGTGCCGCTAAAGTCAGTGCAGGCGCTGTATTTTTCCCAACAGGCTCAAGAAGCAATCCGTTCATCTCACTCGCAATCTGCCTCATCTGCTCGGCAACCAGAAAACGATGTTCCTCATTACAAACCAGAACAGGTGGCAACACATTCACTGTATTATCAGTATTTTTCAACCCCTCAAGCCGCTTCACAGTGTGCTGAAGCAGTGTATGACTTCCACCAAAAGGGGCATGAAGCTGCTTTGGGAAAAGCTCACGTGACAACGGCCACAATCGTGTTCCGGAGCCACCTGATAAAATAACGGGTTGTATATTCACATCCAAAGGCCTTTACAAATTTCTAATAAAACATCGATCATTAAGCAGATCTCATTGGACAACGTGCCTTAGCGATAAACTCCTGAAAAAAAGCGGCCAAAATCCCGATAAAGAGCCCCAGCACTACTGACAGGAAAATAGTTGCTATCTTTCCTATGCCCGACGGCTTAAGTGATCTCATTGCAATCTTCTTCGCAAGAGCCGGCTGAGTCATATCCATCTTAGATTTAAGATCATATAACCTTGATTGGTAGTCGATAATTGCATGCTCAGCGTCCATTAAGGCTCGTAAATTGAGTGCATACGCCTGCAGTACACCGGCTACCCGTCCTTCTTTCGGTGAAATGGAGTTAGACTCAAGTGTCGTCAGCTCTTGTTCTAACAATTTTTCACTCTGTTTAAGCTTATTGATACGCGCCGCATCAATTTTGATTTGAGACTCTAATAATGAGTACTCTTTCCTGCGCGGAACCTCTTGCATCTCTATTAACGCACGCTGATCTTTTATTAGAAGGTCAAATATAGACTGGTGAAGCTCTTTTATCACCTCGCCATCAGAACTACGTCCCGAACTTGTCAAAATCAGAATTTCATTTCCCCGTGGAATTTTAACATCAACGCCAAATACTCCACCTCTCCTTTCAGCATCAAGTGCCTGAGGAATGTAACTCTCCTTCAGCTTTTCCTGAACAGATGCCACGGACTCAACTAATTGTGAACTCGTTCGCGCCAATTCGACGATTGTTGAGAAAACAAATTTTGTTGATGACAAAAGCGCAACTCCAATACCAATGATTAGACACAGTGTAAATACAGTAGCCACTATTTTCCAACGACGTACCAGCACCATCCATAGCTCTATTAAACTAATCTCATTATCGGCAAACAATTCCCGCCCATCCTGCGACTGCCTAACACCACCCTCTTTTTCCATCATTCATCGCTACTAATAGTAAATTCACATATACCTGACATAAAAAAGGCTTCCAGCTCAGGGCTGAAAGCCTTTTAAGCCCCCAGTTCTTCTTTAACGGATTGAACGGCTAGCCCTGATCACCGTCTATATCCGCAACAATCCGTAACCTGTTCTTCTCGAGAATTGTATCACCAATCCCCTTAACTTTCGTCAGTTCTTCAATCGATTTGAACGGACCGTTTTGCTCTCGATATTTCACTATCTCCGCAGCCTTTTTTTCACCCACCCCATGAAGCTCTGCTGCCAATAGTTCAACCCCAGCAGTATTGATATCAACTGTACCCGCCATTAACATTGGCGACCCCAGAAACAGAAAAGAAAGTAGTAACAATCGCTTTAAAAATCGCATCATTTACCTCCATGTAAATTATCTAATCTAAACCTCGAATAGCGAGGCGCCACCAGCCCATCCAGATGCCAGTTTCGATAGATAAACCTAGAAAAGATACGGTGTCAAGTAGAGAGGCTAAATGATGCCTCTATATCCGCATTAATAGCCTGCAGTGCTGCAAGCGGATCTTTTGCGGCAGTTATTGGCCGCCCGATAACTAGATAATTTGAGCCTAAGTTAAGTGCATCTACCGGTGTTGTGATTCGCTTTTGATCATTCACAGCAGCACCAGCTGGTCGAATTCCCGGGGTGACGAAGTTAAAAGCCTCGCCACACTGCTGATTGAGCACCTCAACTTCCAACGGCGAGCAAACAACCCCATTTAAACCAGATTGTTCAGCCAACTTAGCCAACCGCACAACATTTTCTTCCGCAGAACCCGCCAAACCAATCTCATGCAGATCGCTCTCGCCCATACTGGTCAGAATAGTCACCGCAATCAGCAAAGGCTGATGTGACTTCTGTGCAATCGCTTCACGGGCAGCCTCCATCATGCGTCGCCCACCCAAGGCATGGACATTGACCATCCAGACGCCCAAATCAGCAGCAGCAGCACATGCCCCAGCCACCGTATTAGGAATATCGTGGAATTTAAGGTCTAAAAAAACATCAAAACCATCCGCAACCAGACGCTCAACTAAAGCCGGACCACAATGAGTATATAGCTCTTTCCCAACCTTCAAACGACAACTATTGGCATCTAGCCCACTAACTAACTCCAACACAGCGCCTGAATCCGAGAAATCGAGTGCCACAACAACGCATTTCGGATCAATCACTTTATTAATCTTTTCACTCACATCCACAGCCTCCACCAGCATATTTTTAATGATTGCAGATAACAAAAAGCCCCATTACTAAATGAGGCTTTTTATTAAAACAACGATGTTTTACAGCGACTAAATCATATCGAAATAACGCCAGCGACACATATAATTTATGAGCGGCGTAACTTAGAAACCTGTAACTTAAGGCATAGCAACTTACCCATCGTGGCAGAAACGCCAATCAATGCACCAGCGACTAATGTACCAACCAAAATCACAGACAGTGCAATATCCGCGGTTCCAAAGTAATAATTCACCTGAACGGGGTCTGCATTTAGCAGTGTAAAACTTGCGCCTAACACTAAAATTGCTAACGTAAAAATAAATAAAAATATTTTCATCATTTCATCACACCCCTTTCTATGTGAAGTTTTACTACTCGATTAATTATT
>Ga0316204_10008512_pt1 | contig 14196 bp, 12 predicted proteins | sample 6monrhotite_MG_2_FD_205661 | JGI IMG/M metagenome (GOLD analysis project Ga0316204, IMG submission 205661) | Microbial mat bacterial communities from mineral coupon in-situ incubated in ocean water Damariscotta River, Maine, United States -... | ecosystem: Environmental > Aquatic > Marine >...
GGTGGCTTGGCTACTCTCAGCTTCTGGCTGAACTTTGTTGGCGTGAACGTGACCTTCTGGCCACTGTTCATGATCGGTAAAGAAGGTATGCCACGTCGTTATTGGAACTATGAAATGTTCGCTGACTTTCGGGTCATGGGACACTCATTCGAATGGTTCCACCATATTGCGACATATGGCTCATGGATGGTTGCTGCTGGTATGCTTTTGCAAACCGTCAACTTCATCTACGCGGCATTTGCGGGCAAACCTGCTTCGCTCAATCCGTGGAATTCTCAGTCTTTGGAATGGACTCACACTGAATCCCCTCCAGGACCAGGCAACTTCGGTGATACCGATGTTGTTGTTGATGAAAACTGGACCCCTTACAACTACAACAAGGGTTAAGTTCCAAGTTTCTTAAAAAAGCGAGCGGGGGCAGAAATGTCCCCGCTTTCTTTTTGCCTAAATTTCAAGGACATCCGGTGATATTTAGGTTTGCGTAACCTAGAGCTCTTGCCCTATCTCCGTCACAGGGCTATACAAACAGGAACGTATCAATAGAGCGAGTTCCCTTATGACCGATCAATACAACGTGCCAAACACCCGTCCAGCTGCACCCCGCAAAAAAATGTGGGTTTTCTTCGTGGTTTTCGCTTTATTTGCTGGAACCATGTATGGCAGTACAATGTATCGCATCCGCAGCGCGGGTTTCTTAGGTACGGGGAAAGACACCCTTGCCCACCCAACCGATGCGAATAAGCCCGGCGCCGGTCAACTGGTCGGTCAGCCGCCTGCTGCTTCGACCCCCAAATAATCTGAAAGATTATCCCCATGATCGAACTGACGACCATCCCGCACATCAATGCGGTGCTGAATGCCCTGACTGTGATCTTGTTGGTGATCGCGCGCGGCCATGCCAAATCCGGCAATACCGACGCGCATAAAAAGACCATGATCGCCACCTTGGGCGTGTCGGTGGTGTTTTTAGTGCTGTACACCAGCTATCACTTTGGCGGTGGTTTTGCTAAATTTGGTGGTGAAGGTTTGGTGCGCTGGATCTATTTCCCGATCCTGATCGTCCACGTCATCGGGGCCATCGCAATCTTACCACTGGTTCCCATGGCGGTCTTTTATGCCTTTAAAGGTCAGTTTGAAAAACATAAACGTATTGTCAAATGGACTTGGCCAATTTGGTTTTTTGTTGCCGTTTCTGGCGTTGTTGTCTACGTCATGGCGTTACACGTCTGGCCGTGTGAAGGTGCTTGTCTGTTAACTGGCATCGACATGCCCGGCAAATAGCCCATAATCCCACAATCAAGGCTCCCCACATGAAGTGCGAAACCGTTTCTGACCGCCCCCCGTTAATGGACCGTTTGAACCAAGCCTTAGAGGTACCGGGTGGTCGCTCTTGGATGACCAGATGGTCCGTGTTGGCGCTGTTTGTATTGGGTACGGCGGGCCTGTTTGCCCTGCCCTTGGCCTTTGGCCGCGCACCGGGTATCAGTGATTATTTCCCCTGGTTTGTCGAAAACTTCCACCGTTTCTTGGTGGTCCACGTTGACTATAGCTTTGTCGTGTTTTTCCTCTGTGTGTTTGCCATCACCGCCCATATTTCGGCCTTTCGCTTATCCGGCGGAAAACCACGCTTTCTGATGATGGAATATTTAGCTTACCGCCTCGCCATTATGGCTGTGGCTGGCATGTTCTTACCGGTGTTCCCAGTCTCTCCCGACTTGGCCGTTATCTTCCCAATGCTGGTTGGTGAGCCGATTATGAGCAACTACGTGCCGGTCCTAACCAGCCCGCTCTTTTATGTGTCGTTGTTGTTGTTGTCCGTATCCATGGCGCTGATGGCGATGATGGTCATTTTAAACCTGGTCACGCGCCCTGCTGAGGCTTCTCAGGATCACGGATTTGGCATTGATCTGTTTAGCCTTACAGGCTGTGTTGCGGCCTTCGCTTACCTCTTGGCTTTTGCCCATTTTCTAAGCTCTTGGAATGCCCTAGCAGGCGCACCGATCACCCACCAGTTTAATGAAGATTTGTTTTGGGCCGGCGGTCATGTGTTGCAGTTTGTTAATGTCAGCTTGTTGGTCGGCGCGTGGTATGCCATTGGTTCGGCTGTGTTAAGGCCCATTCCGTTCAATCCCATGGCGGTCGTTCTGGCGCTGGTTATTTTGGCCCTCGGCGCTGCGGCCAGCTTGCTGTTTCCCACCATATTTGAAATTTTCAGCGGCTCCTGGCGTCTAGCCTTCACCAATTTACAATATGTATTTGGTGTGGTTGGCCTTGTCGTCGCCCTGCCCTTGTTTAAGAGTGTGCTCACAGCCCCAGACAAACCGTGGAAAAACCCCGGCTACGTGGTTCTTCTGCTTAGCCCTATTGTTTTTGGCATTGGCGGCGTTATGGGTTTGTTCGTTGACGGGCAAGACACCCGCACGCCCGCGCATTACCACGGCATGATTGCTGGCATTACCTTGTCCTTTATGGGGCTTTACTATGTGGTGTTTTTGCCATTGATGAACCGCGTCATCACCCGCCCCCGTATGGCGTTGGTGTCGGTTTGGATGTTTGGCATCAGCCAAGCCCTGGCCTGCACCGGATTGTTCTTGGCCGGGGGTCATGGGGCGCAACGCAAAGTCGCTGGGGCCGAACAAGGACTGACGGCATTCACCGCCAAACTGGGCATGGGCATGAATGGTGGGGCTGGCCTATTGGCGATTATTGGCGGCGCATTGTTCGTATGGGTTGCAATTACCGCTCTTGCCAACAAAAAAGAAGACGCTTAAAAATCATTTTTAATGCGAAAATGCTGGCTTTCAGAGACCAAGCCTGTACATTCGGGACCGATTACCGATAGAGGATTAAAACTTTGGCAAATGCCACAGAAAACACCGATGCAGATGCACCGAAAGATGACGCTGCGAAAATTGATGCACCCAGCACGGATGCACCTGAAGACGCGCAACGTGACCTAGAAGCGACTGGTCTTGGTGGCGGTGCCCCCTATCGTTTCCATATTGCCGACTATGCCGCCCTTTTGAAACCTCGCGTGATGTCGCTGGTGGTTTTCACGGCCGTGACAGGCATTGTTATTGCTCCGGGTGAAATCACCCTGTTGGCTGCCATCGTTTCGACCTTGTGTGTGGCTTTTGGGGCTGGTGCATCGGGTGCCATTAACATGTGGTACGACCGCGACATTGATCAATTTATGGAACGTACGCAAAATCGGCCTATTCCGGCTGGTAAGGTTAAGCCCACCCAAGCCTTGGTGTTTGGGGTGATCTTGTCGATCCTATCGGTGGTGGCAATGCATAAGTACGTCAATAGCCAAGCGTCCGGCCTGTTGCTGTTTACCATCTTGTATTACGTGTTCCTTTACACCATGTGGCTGAAACGCTCGACCCCGCAAAACATCGTTATTGGTGGTGCGGCGGGTGCGTTCCCCCCCATGATCGGTTGGGTTTCCGTGACCGGGAATTTCAGCTTTGAATCGGGCATTTTGTTCCTCATCATCTTTTTATGGACGCCTCCGCACACCTGGGCTTTGGCCTTGTTCCGCCACGGCGATTACGAACGGGTTGGGGTCCCTATGATGCCGGTTGTGGTGGGTAGCTATAAAACCAAAGTGCAAATGCTGATCTACACCCTCTTGCTGGTTCCGGTCACCTTGCTTCCTGGCTTCATTGGCCTGTCGGGCATGATTTACACCGCCGTGGCCGTCGTCATGGGGGCTGGGTTTATCTTCCACTGCATCAAGCTGTTGAAGTCTGATAACGATGATCACGCCCGACCAACGTTTTTGTATTCGTTGCTGTATCTGTCGTTGATCTTTATGGGCTTGTTGGTCGATCACTTCTTGCTGTTCCCGCTGCCCATACAGTTTTAGGGTTTAGCCCCTTATGCTTAAAACGCCTTACCAAAGCCTGGAAGACCGTTTTCGTCGCTTGGACGCGGTGTCGGGTGCGCAATCCATGTTGCATTGGGATATGTCGGCGATGATGCCGTCTGGTGGGGCTGCCAGCCGCGCCGAACAATTGGCGACATTATCATCCATCCAACATTCCATGATCACCGACCCGGCCCTTGAAGACCTGTTGGATGGGGCCGAGGCTGATCTTCACTTAACCAACTGGCAACAAGCCAACGTACGCGAAATGCGCCGGGCTTGGGTTCATCAAGCCGCCATTGATGCCGATTTGGTCGAAGCCCTAAGCCGCGCCTGTTCGGCCAGTGAAACCGTATGGCGCAGTGCGCGCGCCAACAATGACTTCAAAGCCGCCTTGCCGGGCTTAGAAGAGGTCTTGAACCTAAGCCGTCAAGTGGCCGAGGCGAAGTCTGAAAAGTTTGGCGTGAGCCTCTATGATGCCCTGCTGGACCAGTACGAGCCTGATGGCCGTTCGGCCGACATTGATATCATCTTTGACGACCTTGGCGCGTTTTTGCCCGGTTTTCTGGATGACGCCCTAAGTCGCCAAGGCCAACGCGGCGCGCCCATCCCCCTCGAAGGTCCTTTTTCGACCGATCAACAACGCAACCTGGGTCAAACCTTTATGACCGCCTTGGGCTTTGATTTTGCCCATGGACGGTTAGATGAAAGCGCACACCCCTTTTGCGGTGGTACCGCTGATGATGTGCGCATCACCACCCGCTACGACGAAACGGACTTCACTGGTGCCATGATGGGGGTGTTGCATGAAACGGGACACGCCTTGTACGAACAAGGCCTACCCCAGGCTTGGCAGGGCCAGCCCGTTGGGTGCGCGCGCGGTATGAGCCTGCACGAAAGCCAATCGTTGTTGATTGAGATGCAAGCCTGTCGATCACAAGACTTCCTGGCCTATGCCGCCCCGATCATTCGCACCGCCTTTGGCGTGCAAGGCGACGCTTGGCAGGCCGATAACCTATTGCGTCATTCCAATCGCATCAACAAAGGCTTTATTCGCGTTGATGCCGACGAAGTCACCTACCCCGCTCACGTGATTTTGCGCTATCAATTGGAAAAAGCGGCCATCTTCGGTGATCTCAAAATGGCCGATTTGCCGGGGGCCTGGAATGACGGACTAAAGAACCTGCTTGGCATTACCCCGCCCAGCGACCGCGAAGGCTGTTTGCAAGACATTCACTGGTACGATGGGGCGTGGGGCTATTTTCCGACCTATACCTTAGGCGCTATGACCGCAGCCCAACTGTTCGCAAAGGCCAAATTCGACCAGCCCGATATTTTACCCGCCATCAGCCAGGGCAACTTTGCCCCGCTGCTCGGTTGGTTGCGCGAACATGTCCACGCCCAGGGCAGCCTGCTGAGCACCAAAGACCTCTTGATCGAAGCCACAGGCGAAGTGCTGAATGCAGATCATTTCAAGGCCCACCTGAAAGCGCGTTATTTACCCGCTTAAGAAAACAGGACCTTCTGAGCCGCAGCAACGCCAACGCCCGTATTAATCGGGGCCTTCATGGCACTTAGAGTTCCATCCAGCGCCGCCAAACAGAGCACGACATGAGCCGCGTCACTGCTTTGTCCCATGAGACCAATACGCCAGACCTTTCCAGCGAGTGCCCCAAGGCCAGCGCCAATTTCAAGGTCGTAATTAGCTAACAAAGCCCGGCGGACAGCCACTTCATCAATGCCTTCGGGCAATGTCACCGCATTTAATTGCGGCAAGCGATCGGCTTCATTCACAAACAGGTTAAGCCCCATGGCTTCTAAGCCTGCCCGTAAAGCTAAATGGTTTTTTTGGTGACGGGCCCAAGAATTTTCAAGACCTTCTTCTTTCAACATAACCAATGACTCATGGAGTGCATATAAGGCATTCACAGGGGCCGTGTGATGATAAGACCGTACGCCACAGCCCTGACTGTCCCAATAATCCATAACCAAAGACAGGTCCATGAACCAACTGGGGCATTTTGTCTTTCTGTTTCTGACAAAATCGACAGCCCGTTCGCTAAAGGTAACGGGTGAAATGCCCGGCGTGCAGGACAAACATTTTTGCGAGCCGGAATAAACAGCATCCGCCTCCCATTCGTCGACCAAAACGGGCGTACCTGCCAAAGACGTCACGGCATCAACGATGCTAAATGCCCCAAATTCATGGGCCAAATCACACAAGGCCTTGGCATCGGATTGAACGCCTGTTGATGTTTCAGCGTGGACAAAAGCCACGGCTTTAACGTTACCACTTGTTTTTAAGGCCTCGCGAACCTTATCCACATCAATCGCTGTTCCCCAAGCCTCTTCGACCAGGATGGCCGTCGCGCCACAACGTTCGACATTTTCTTTCATGCGCCCACCAAACACACCATTTTGACAGACAATCACGGTATCGCCGGGTTCAATTAAATTGACGAAACACGTTTCCATGCCAGCAGAACCTGGTCCAGAGATCGGCATCGTCAGGGCATTTGTGGTTTGAAAGGCGTAACGAAGAAGCTCTTTCACTTCCTCCATCATGGACACAAACGAAGGGTCTAGATGACCAATGATTGGGCGCGCCATTGCGTTGGATACGCGCGGATGCACATCAGAAGGTCCAGGCCCCATAAGAACACGTTTTGGTGGGTTAAACGAAGTGAGGGTCATGGCCTATCCTTATTTTAGAGGATTCAAATAAAAACAAGATATGGGGATTTCGGCTACAATTGCCATTTATTTTAGCCCAAGACAACAGGCAACCGCGAAAAACGCTCATAAAGCCTGTTAAATTGACCTGCCAAGTCTCAGGTTCGCATGGACATTGTGCCCAAGCGATACTAAGTAAAGAGATAGATTCGTACCATTTAACACAGGTTTGCAGCGTGAAATATATCAGCACCCGGGGCAATGCCCCAAAACTAGCCTTTGATGACGTTCTCTTGACCGGGTTGGCCCGCGATGGAGGACTGTATTTGCCAGAAACTTGGCCCACCTTCTCGGCCGACGAAATCGCGGACATGAAAGACATGAGCTACGAAGAGGTCGCGGTCAAAGTCATGCTGCCGTTCGTCGAAGGCGCGGTGAGCGAGGCTGACCTGACCAAGATCGTCGGCGAAACCTACGGCGCATTTGAAGGCGACGATCCAGCACCTTTGGTTAAGCTGGGCGCCAATGAATACGTGCTGGAACTGTTCCACGGCCCGACCTTGGCCTTTAAAGATTACGCGCTGCAATTTTTGGGGCGCATGTTTGACCATATCCTGGCCAAACGCGGATCAACCTTGACCATTGTTGGGGCCACATCGGGCGACACCGGGTCAGCCGCTATTGAAGCGTGCCGCGACCGGGACGCCATCGAAATCTTTATCATGCACCCCGAAGGCAAAGTGTCCGACGTGCAACGGCGGCAAATGACCACGGTGCTGAGCGACAACGTTCACAACATTGCCTTGAAAGGTAATTTTGACGACTGCCAAAACACCGTCAAGGCGCTGTTTGCCGATACCGAATTTAGGGATGCGGTGCATCTGTCTGCCGTTAACTCCATCAACTGGGCGCGCATTATGGCCCAGGTGGTTTATTATTTCTGGGCCGTACTTAAAGTGGACGCCCCAGGCAAACCCGTCACGTTTTCGGTACCGACCGGAAATTTCGGCAATGTGTTTGCGGGCTTCGTCGCCAAAAAAATGGGCCTGCCGATTGATCGTTTTGTGGTCGGGGCCAACGCCAACGACATCCTGATTCGCTTTATCGAAACCGGACGCATGGAAAGCCGGGACGTGCTGGAAACCTCGAGCCCGTCCATGGACATTCAAATTTCCAGCAACTTTGAACGCTTTATGTTTGAAATGTTGGACCGCGATGCCGACAAACTGAACGCCCTGATGGATACGTTCAAAACCACCGGAAACTTTGCCGTTGGGACCGAAGTTTGGGATCGCGTCAAAGCTTTGCTTGATGGCGAACGTTTTGACGATGAAGCCACCAAGAAATTAATTGGCAAAATATACGAAGACAGCGGCTATTTGTTGGATACCCATTCGGCCATTGGCGTCGGGGCTGCGGGCGCCAAACGCGGCGACCCAGAGGTGCCGATTGTGGCCCTTGCCACCGCCCACCCCGCTAAATTCCCAGACGCAGTCAAGGCCGCAGCGGGCATTCATCCGGAACTGCCTGACTTTTTGGCCGACCTTCACGACCGGACTGAGCGTTCCCACACTTTGGACAACGACTACGCCACGGTTAAAGATTACATCGAAACTACGCTCAAGGGGCGCCATAAACTTTGACAAATACCGTGCGCATTACGCAGCTCGACAATGGTCTGCGGATCATTTCTGATGAAATGTCCCGCGTTGAAACAGCCTCAGCGGGCGTCTGGATTGAAGCCGGATCGCGCCATGAAACAAAAAAAATGAACGGCGTGTCACACATGCTTGAACACATGACGTTCAAGGGGACTAAGCGTCGTTCAGCGCAGGCCATCGCCGAAGAAATTGAAAACGTGGGCGGTCATATGAACGCCTATACCTCACGCGAAAACACCGCTTATTTTGCCAAGGTCTTAAAAGAAGACTTAGGACTAGCCGTTGATGTGGTGGCCGACTTGGTGCAAAACGCCGTTTTAGACCCGCAAGAATTAGAACGCGAACGTGGAGTGATTATCCAAGAAATCAATCAAGCCCAAGACACCCCCGATGATGTCGTTTTTGATTTGTTTCAAGAGGCCTGTTTCACCGATCAAGCGTTAGGGCGCACGGTTCTAGGGCCTGCCGAGAGTGTTCGCGATATGTCGCGCGACGACATTTTAAAATACATGCACGACCATTACCAAGCCCAAGCCATGGTGTTATCGGCGGCCGGAAAATTCGAACACGACCAATTGGTTGATTTGGCCAATCAAAATTTCTCACATATAAAATCGGGAACCGGCCAATCCTACACACCCGGAAGCTACATTGGTGGTGACAGTCGCGAAACCCGCGACATTGAACAAGTCCACCTGATGCTTGGCTTTGAAGGCCTCACTTACGGTGATGATGATTTTTACGCGGCCTCGGTCATGTCGATGATTTTGGGCGGCGGCATGTCTTCGCGCTTGTTCCAAGAAGTCCGCGAAAAACGGGGCTTGGTTTATTCCATCTATTCGTTCGTATCCGCCTATGACGACACCGGGGTATTTGGTATTTATGCTGGCACCGACGAAAAAGATGTCAAAGAGCTGATCCCCTTGGTCTGTGATGAAGTTGGCAAGATCACCCACAGCATCGAAGACCAGGAACTGCTGCGCGCCAAGGCCCAAATGAAGGCATCGGTGTTGATGAGTTTGGAAAGCACCTCATCGCGCGCTGAACAAATGGCCCGTCAATTGATGGTTTTTGGCCGCCCGATTCCCACCGAAGAGTCCGTAGCCCGGATCGAAGCCATTGATAGCAAAGCGATTTGCCGCGTCGCCAAACGTATTTTCTCATCAACGCCAAGCTTGGCGGCATTGGGTCCTATTGACAATGTCGAAGATTATGACCGGGTCAAAAGCAGACTGATTTAAGCGTGTCCGGCGTCTTCACTCAGCAAGCTCGGATCAATGCCAAGCTTCGCTATGGCTTGCTGCCATTTGGCATTTAAATCATCATCAAAAACCAACTCTGGATCGGCCTCGACGGTCAACCAGCCGTTTTCTAAAATCTCGCTATCCAGCTGCCCCGGTCCCCATCCCGCATAGCCTAGAACCAACATACTTTGACTTGGCCCTTGGCCATCGGCAATGTCTTGTAAAATGTCTAAGGTCCCGGTCAGTGCCATTTTTTCATCCACCACGACGGTGCCTTCGTGAACGTAATCGGGGCTGTGCAGAACAAAGCCCCGGCCTTGTTCGACCGGACCGCCCATATGGACCGAAATCATTTTGGCTTGGGGCGAGATCGGAACGCCTAACTGTTCTAGCAATTCGTTTAACGGAATGTCATCCATGGGCTTATTGATAATCAATCCCATGGCACCATCTTCTGAGTGCGAACAGACGTAGATCACGGCCTTGGAAAAGCGCGGATCGGGCATTCCCGGCATCGCCACCAACAGGTGACCAACAAGGTATGGGTTTTCAGTTGTTAATATGGTCATCACCAAGCCCTATCGATTGCTCTGATAATTATGGCATACATGCCTTACCTGCGCCACTTTATGCACTTACCCTCTGGAAAAAATCAGATACACTCGGAACATCATGAAAAAGATTCTCAACCTCTTTAGCCTTTTTATCGTTGCTTGGCTTGCAAATGTCAGTGTTAGCCATAGCGCCTCCTCGACCGATTGGGCCGAAACTGATTACACCCGTCTGCGCCTGATCAGCCAGGTGAACGCCGTGGGCGTTGAGCCTCAGGTGACTTTGGGTCTGCATTTCCAACTGAACGATCACTGGAAAATTTATTGGCGCGCGCCTGGTGACGCGGGATTTCCGCCATCCATAGACTGGACCGGGTCAACGAACGTCGAAAAAGCGACGATCTTGTGGCCGCTGCCCGAACGCTTTTCCATTTTAGGCTTTGAGACCTTGGGCTATACCACCGAAACGGTGCTGCCCATCACCGTGACGCTTAAAAACCCCGGCGACGCCGTCCACTTTAAGGCCCAAGTCAGCTATCTTGCCTGTGCCGAGGTGTGCATTCCCTATGATGCCACGCTCATCCTCGACCTCCCGGCTGGATCGGCAAGTCCAAGCGCCGAGGCCCACCTGCTCAATCGCTTTGAAGTTCAAGTCCCCAGCGCGGGCCCCGCCATGGGCCTATCGCTTGAAGACGTGCAGTTCAAAAGCGATGGTGACAAGGCCGACACGGGCACCTTGATGATCACGGCGCTTTCCGACACGCCCTTCAAGGCCCCCGATATTTTTGTCGAATCCTCAGAACTGTTAGCCTTTTCAGCACCCAAGATTTCCACCAGCACCGATGGTCAATTGGCCTTGATGGAAGTTCGTGTTGAAGGCTTGTCGTTACTAAAGCAACCGTTTGAGCATTTACCCTTGACCTTAACCTTGGCCGACCGCCCTCGCAGTGCAGAATTTGTCGGGGCCGAAGCCACCCAAGCCACCCCCGACATGCTGGCCTTGGCCGATGCGTTGCCCAAAGACCGCACCGCCGAAGGCCCATCGATGTTGGTGATGATCGGCCTCGCCTTGTTGGGCGGAATCATTTTGAATTTAATGCCGTGCGTATTGCCGGTGTTGTCGATCAAGCTGTTGGGCGTGGTCGGACACGGCGGCGGCAACACCCGCACAGTGCGCTTGAACTTCCTTGCCAGTTCCGCCGGAATCCTTTCGTCGTTCTTAGCCCTGGCGGCGATTTTGATTGCGGTCAAATCAGCCGGAATAGCCATTGGCTGGGGAATACAGTTCCAACACCCGTGGTTTTTGGTCGGCATGGCGATGATTGTGACCTTGTTTGCGTGCAATCTGTGGGGCTTTTTTGAAGTCCATCTGCCCGAAGCCGTCGCCGAAATTGGTGCCCAGGAAACCCACGTCCACGGATTGGGTGCGCATTTCATGACCGGGGCCTTAGCAACGTTGTTGGCGACGCCGTGCTCGGCTCCGTTTTTAGGTACGGCTGTCGGCTTTGCCTTGGCACGGGGCAGTGGCGAAATCTTGATCATTTTTGCGGCCCTGGGCATTGGCCTTGCCACCCCGTATTTGTTGGTCGCCGCGTTTCCCACATTTGCCACCAAAATGCCCAAACCGGGGCGGTGGATGGTTATTTTGCGTCGTGTGCTTGGCTTTGCCTTGGCCGGAACCGGGGCGTGGTTGGTGGCGATTTTAGCCGTGCAAGTCAGTGATATCGCAGCCACCTTAATCGCGGCCATCATGGTCACGGTTGCGCTCATGCTGTACATCCACAAACGCCTACATCATCGCTATGGCCGCATGGATTGGGTGGCGGTAGCAATCTTGGCTATGTTGGCATTTGCCGTTCCCGATAATGTGAACTTAGGGGCCGATACATCTCCATCAACCGCCAAACTGAACGGCCTATGGCAACCGTTTGATGAACGTGCGCTGAAAAAATTAGTCTCGGAAGACCACGTGATCTTTGTCGATGTCACCGCCAAGTGGTGCATCACGTGCCAAGTCAACAAGGCCGTGGTGCTCAGCCAGGGCGAGGTCTATGCGCGCCTTTCGGGTCCCGACGTGACCGCTATGCAAGCCGACTGGACCCGGCCCAGCGACGTTATTTCGCGCTACCTCGCCTCGTTTGGTCGCTACGGCATTCCGTTCAATGCGGTCTATGGTCCCGGTGCCCCCGACGGCATTGCGCTGCCTGAATTGTTGAGCCAGAAAGTGGTGCTTGAGGCCTTGGACAAAGCTGCGCGAACGCACCCTTGATTTTAGCCTGAGGCCGCCCCACTTAAAGTTCAGATATTTCATATTTTAAGGAGAGACATGATGACCATTCAACCCGGCGAAAAAATCCCTGCCGCAACCGTTTATGAAATGGGTGCGGATGGCCCCGGTGGCGTTTCCACCGCTGAATTATTTGACGGTAAGACCGTCGTTTTGTTTGGTCTGCCAGGGGCCTTTACCCCAACCTGTTCCGCCCAGCACCTGCCGGGCTACGTCGATTTAGCCGCACAATTCAAAGCCAAGGGCGTTGACGAGATCGTCTGCTTCGCCGTCAATGATGCCTTTGTCATGGGCGCTTGGGGCAAAGATCAAAACGCGGCTGGAAACGTGCGCATGATCGCCGATGGCAGCGGCCTGCTGACCAAACAGCTTGGCCTAGAACTCGATCTGGTGGAAGCCGGCCTAGGTATCCGTTGCACACGCTTCGCCATGGTGGTCGAAAATGGAACCGTCAAATCCATCGACATCGAACCAGCCGGAGAATTCGAAATCTCTAGTGCTGCGTCTCAGTTGTCAAAACTGTAGAACAAACGCACTTGCAGACTCAAAAGGCCCGCTTTCGAGTGGGCCTTTTTTAATGTTTAAGATACACTTATAGAGATATTTATGGTATGTTACTCCCGAACTACATGAAAAATAGGGGTGACAAAGATGACAACGCTATACGCTTGGGCTAGGCCTTTAGGCATTGACGATAAATTAGATCACACCTGGGTAACGGATTTCCAACCGGCGACAAAATACTCGAATATCACGGCTGTGATTGCTGACAAGGCTAATCTTTGGTTCTGTTGGGGGGACTTTCATACCAATAAGATGCGCTCCATCGGCAAGGATGGCGCAAACCTTGCCCTGGCCCAATGTCTGGTGACGCCGAACGACCCGAACGCGCATGGCACCATTTTTCGCTATGCCATTGACGGCGTATGTCACCAATTGGCCAATCAGGTGCTATACTCAACAACGAACAAAATTACGGTCTCGAATGCCCACGGCTACCGCCTCAGCCATTTCTTATATGGCACTTACGGGACGCAAAAAACAGCTTGGGCAAAAAAAATAGCCAGCTGCACCCAAATAGAAGCAGGACCTATGGACGATTTTGAAACTTATCTAAGAAGCATGCCTGATGGCTCCCTCACACCAGATATGATTGAGGCTTTATTACCGTTACGCGCCGACTTTCAGGCCGAGCTTCAACAACTTGGCCAAAAAGTCTTTGACCAGAACGCAGCAGAAGGAGCTGCGTCCATCAATGAACTGATCTCAACCTTTATGACACAAGCCCACAAAATTCTTGGCAATGAAGGTTTTCAGGCTGTGTTTGATACGGAAATGCGCGAAACGTTCGCCCTGGTGGACCCAGACATGTTTGCCCAGTCCGAAGTCCAACTTGCAAAAAGCCTGACGGCACCAAGCGGCCAGCGCGATAACGACGAATAGCACCATCACAAAAAGAACAAAAAGGCCCGCTGTTTAGGCGGGCCTTTTTTTACATTTTCTGAGCATCACGCATCTGATTAATCGCTAACCGTGCCAATTCATCACAGCGTTCGTTTTCGGGGTGGCCGGAATGGCCTTTGATCCAGAACCATTCGACGGTGTGGCCTTTGAGGGCTTGGTCCAGGCGTTCCCATACCTCTTGGTTTTTGACCGCTTTTTTGGCCCCTGTTTTCCAGCCGTTGCGTTTCCAGCCATGCATCCACTTGGTGGCGCCGTCCATCACGTATTTGCTGTCGGTGTGAATGTTCACCCGGTCAACGCCGCGTTTCAGGGATTCCAGACCGACGATCACCGCCATCAATTCCATGCGGTTGTTGGTGGTGTGGCCTTCACTGCCCGACAGTTCTTTATCGACCCCTTTCCAGCGCATCACCACGCCCCAACCGCCGGGGCCGGGGTTGCCGCT
>Ga0316204_10008514_pt1 | contig 14190 bp, 14 predicted proteins | sample 6monrhotite_MG_2_FD_205661 | JGI IMG/M metagenome (GOLD analysis project Ga0316204, IMG submission 205661) | Microbial mat bacterial communities from mineral coupon in-situ incubated in ocean water Damariscotta River, Maine, United States -... | ecosystem: Environmental > Aquatic > Marine >...
CTCATACCACAAAGTTTAGCAACACACTCCACGGAAATTTTATTCGACAAATTTTGCTGAACATAGTTAACTGCATGTATGGTTGACAGTGTATTCGATTTACTTTTGTAAGGTCTGGCCTCTGACGGAACCTGAGGCTGCAGCATGAAATTATCGCGATTACCCTCTGAGTTGCACGACATCCTTTCTAATAACATAGAAATGCTACTGGAAAATTCATTAATATTAAGTGGCTTTACAAAATAATCCCAGGCGCGTGACCTGAGAGCCCAGATTGCAAGATCAGTAGAATGATCCTCTGTGAGCATAATAAAAGGAATAGATGGATTTTTACATTTAATTTCACTTAAGACACTAAGACCTACCTGATCGGGAAGATCATAATCAAAACATATGATATCTGGCTGGCTCTTACTAATTTCATAGTTGATATCATCACCGCTAGTAATAACACTGACTTGATATTTTTCACTCAACGACAAGCCAATCACTGGTACATTTTTGCTGTACCTGAGGTCAATCCATAAAATTAAAGAAGTATTTTCAGCACCCATGATTCACCACCATAAGAAACACTATTGTTCAAAATCCATTTGGCCGAACGATATACACACTCAAACAGCCTCATATCCATAAACCTGCACACTCTCTCCATCGTCATGTGGATGGTAAGTCCACACAATTGATCGGTTAGATAACTTACATTCTTCAGTAAGAGATGTACTGGTAGCTAAACAGGCTTTTACCAACCCCTGATGACTTGATGACAGAATATCATCGACACCACTTACCCCTAATTCATCAATCAGTTTGTAAGTTGCGAAACTGATAAATTTTGTTGTTCCGGATATATTCGCTAAAAACTCTAACTCACGTTTTTTCCAGGCTAGAGTATCCGCAGCTGCACATATTTCATCGTTGATGCTTAAGTCACGTGCATATATGTTTACTTTATTTTTTTCTGTGCAGGCTTCATATGTCCACACATAGGTTTTATTATTTATACAACGGCCTTCAGTTAAAGCCAGTTTTCCCTTAATACATGCCTGTAATAACTCAAGATGACTTAAGGGCAACATATCTTCTACACACTCAACATCTAAATCACTCATTAACTTCGAGGCTGCGCAATTACAAAACTCCAGGTCGCCAACCTGAGACAGAGTAATCAAAGGTAATGAGCTATTCCCTGGCTTTTCTTCGCCAGCGCTAGAATACATATTACTGAGTCTTGAATCTGAGGCACTTATATAAACCTGATTAAATTTATCACTAACCTGATAAGACCATAGAATACAAAACCCATCAATTTCACAGTGTCTGTCGAGACTTTGCCGAGTGTTCAGGCATGCTCGAATAAGACCTATATGATCCTCGGGTAACAAACGATCAACATCTTCTATCTCTTCTAATAATCTGGCGGCAACCTGATTTACACTGCGTAACTTTCCATCTACTGCCGATAGAAATACCGCCCCAGAATCACCAGGAGACAAATCATCACACACAAATAAATTGGTTTTAATATCCATAATCATACGCAACATCATGTGATTAATTAAAAATCATGGCAAATAAGCTATATACACCTTTTAATAAAGCGTAACAACTTATCTACCGGCCAGTTTCCTAATTCCAGAGCCTGATGTAAGTGCAAAAGCTACTTATAAAATACAAATATTTTGTTTTTTACACTCAATAATCCACTCTGCATTAACACACTTCATTGCAGAGAAACGACACACCTACTTCTATGTTTATTTTAAAAACTTACGAAAATTGATATATCATTTTGTACAATTTAATATTTAAACTGCACACTGCTACAAACACTTATAATTTAAAATGCTTCATGAGCCATTTTGTTAATTGAGAAGAGAAAAACTGGCGAAAAACCTGTCTATCTGGAGAAATAGCAGGATATAGATGAGAACCGACAGGCTCTCTATGCGGAGTGGCAAACAGGTAAGTTTTTACCCTTTGCTTTTTGTATCTATTATTTAGTGCCAGCACTTTTTCACACCTTCCCGGGTTTAATACATCGCTACTCACTAACCCATGAGCTATTTATTATTATATTTATTTTTATAATCTATTCATTTTTCAACAGCATCATATAATGAATGAATCATTACAGGATATGATAAAAATATGAGGGATAATTCAAGAAAGGAGTTTTGACTAAGTCGCAGGCATTAATTTTCTATTAAACTATATGTCAGTTGTTAATCATTCACCTCTAAGGCCAGGTAACTGATTAGTATTTCGCCAGGCGTCTACACGCTTTCTGCTTATCTTTTTATATCCATTAGGCCCAGTATATACCTTTTTATGCGCTGCTGCACTTTATTCGATGGATTTCATATGTATTTTTTTATATTCGCAAAACATAATTATTTAAGTGCTTATTTCTATTGAAAATTTATTTTATATAACACGCAACAGCACCAAAAATCAGGGATTATCATTAAAACACATGAATTTTCTACAAATATATTTAAAAATCAATGAAATACACAGTCGCTAGCGCTTAAAGTTAATGGCATCTAAATTATAATCATACCGCTCATAGATTATATCCAGGGGAGAACAGCAAGACATCCATAAAACGAGCTTATCAGATATCGCATGAGTTATTTTTGTAATACCCGCTTAACCCTGAGATGAATTAGAGTTCCAGTGGATTTGTTTTATCAACGCCATCCATATAGGGCTTTTTCCTGTCAGTATGTGTCAACTGATACACAAGACCTACCCAGTTACCAACAACCGCACCTGCTGTATCATGCCAGGTATTATCCAGATTATGAACAACCAGATCTTCTGGAAACTCAGGTAAATCTGCTTGTGAGTTCATAGCTGAAATTAATCGACTTTTATATTCTCTTAATATAGATGCGGACAGTATGCCAAAATAATTTTCCGGAAAGGGCGGGTAATTCTCACGGTGGCCTTCTATATACAAAAGCACTTCACGCTTGAATTCTTTTAGCAATGAAATAGTATCGTACTCTGGATGCCCCTGAAAAAATATTGTTCTAAAACCATCTTCCGATGTAGCCAGGTGCACACAGTTATTATCTCCTATGGCTAAAACTTTCAGACCCGCTTGTTCAAACTGCTCTCTACTCACATCATTCCATCGCGAATGCGGTACATCAAATCGGGTATTAACATCAATAACCAATGGATGAGTTTTATCCGTTATACGATGCGCAAACACACCCCATTTTTTTTTGCCTTTTGATTTACGCTTCTGAGAGTATCTAAATTCAAGTACTGCATGTGTGGCCAGGCATGAACAAAGAGTTGATGTTACATTTTCATGCGCCCAGTCAGCAACTTCTATCAGGGGCAACCAGAAAGCCTGGTTTGATAATTCAGCGCCAATAACATTTGCGCCGGTAATAATTAATGCATCCAGGCCCTGTGCTTTAATTTGCTCGAAGCTTTCGTAATACTGGTCAATATGAAGCTGTGCTTTTTCACCCCTGGGTATATCACTTAAGGTAAACGGATGCACATAAAACTGAGCAATTGGATTGCTCTCACCTATCAGTCTAAAAAACTGCCTTTCAGTTGCCGCTAGCGCAGCATCTGGCATCATATTTAATAAACCAATATGTAACTCGCGAATATCCTGGTGCAAAGCCGCATCAGGCGCTAGCACTTTTATTCCTTCACCACGCAAGCGCTTAAATGATGGCAGTTGATTGTGTGCAACTAATGGCATTGATAATTCCCTATTGTCTTTCTATAGCAGTTTCAAGTAGCTTCAAAAAATCTTCTTCGTTTTTAACTTTAGCAACTTCTTCAGATGTTACAGTATACCCATGTCTGGCAATTTTCTCATAACGTGGAATACGCGAATTAAACAAGCGCGGAAATATCCAGCGGGTAAACTCATCTGGATCAAGCTGTGCAGCAAAATCTACATTATTTTCTTTCAGGTAGATCGCTAACTGCTCCTGCAAAAACTCAGCTCTATAATATAAAGGTTTAGGTGCACTCTGTGCCCGTGCAATGAGTTTATTCTCTTCTTCCTGATTAGTCGTCTGTATATACAGCATTAAAGTGTGCTCAGTAAGTGTTTCTATAACACCTGGCTCATCGAGCTCACATAAACTACCGCCCACATCATTTACAAAGTGCTTATAGCCATAAATGCTCTGTGCTTTTTCAATAAAACTGGGCACATCAAACATCGTCGCTATTTCAGCTTCTCGATATTGCGCCTGACGCTTTATAAAATCATCAAGCTCTACACCACCTAACTCAGGGTTGCCTAATTTACCGACAAAGCTCAATACGGGCCCTAAATCATGTACCTTTATATTATTTCTGATGTAAATCCAGTCATTACGCAGTAACTCACTTAGAAATGGCACCTGCATTGCCTGTTGTTTAATCATATCCAGAATAGGCTCATCCAGATAACGGGTACCAATACGATAATCACCCGAAAAATGAAACCACTGGCTATCTCTTAGCATTGTTGATAAGTAGGTTTTACCTACCCCAGACATGCCGAGAAGGGTTACTTTTTTATTTTTCCAGGCTCGAAACTCGTCTACAGTGAACTTCACTTATTTCTCCAGATATTAACTACCAGTAACTTACCACTCTTCTGAGCACCTGTTAGATTTCAGATAAAGAGAAATTACCACATAAAAATCAAACTCTTATGTCTATTTTATTGACCAGAGCGGTTTAGGTTTAATGACACATACGCGCATAAGCACTTAATTATATGCTTATCCATAATACAATCCCACCCTACTTTTAGCAGTGAATTATTTTTATGCACAAGCGTACCCACATCACCACATTCGGCGTTATTTTACTATCATCAGCGACTCTTTTCACAGCTTCAACAAGACCAGCTAACGCATGGGTTTTTGATCCATTTGAAAACATGGTAGAAACGACTCTACAGGCCATGGGAAATATTATACTGGGCTTATCAAGTGATACAGGCATAATGGCAGATAGAATTGGCGATATGGCTGATCGTATTGTTTACACTGAAGGCACTATAGTTACACGCACAAGCCCGATTTCTATTAGTCTTTCAAGCCAGAAAACAGACTATTTATTATATATATCAAATAATGCAGATATGTCCGGTGCCACAAATGCACTGGTACAAAACAGTGATACATCAATCGCGTGGGGCCGTGTTGCAGATTTTGCTACAGGTAATAAGTTATATATTGCTGTTAAGACGGTTGGTAGAACTACCAGTAGTGATTTTTCGAATACTGTTATGTTGAATCTGCAATAAAAGACCGTCGTTCGTCTTTGGTCTTTCGTCAAAGCGGTCTCTCCCGAAGGGAGAGCGGTAAATTTTTTGACGAACGACTAACGACGAACGACGATATTTCTAATGCCCCGCGCTTCCAGTCACAGCACTAGGATCCACTTCATACAATGCAGGTAATGAGTGCGCAATCCCTTTATGACAATCAATACAGGTCATACCTTCTTCAAGGCCTACGCTGTGATTAGCTACCGCTCTTCTTTGTTGCTCTACAAAATCCATAGACTCATAATCATGACAGTTACGACACTCTCTTGAATCTGTTTTTTTCATAGATCGCCAAACATTCTGAGCTAACTGCAAACGCTTTGATTCGAATTTCTCCGGGGTATCAATGGTTCCTAACGCTTTATGAAACAGCTCATTACTCGCCTGTATTTTACGTACCATTTTATGAATCCAGGGTTTGGGCACATGACAGTCCGGGCAGGTTGCTCTCACACCCGTTCTATTTGAGTAATGAATTGTGTCTTTATACTCCTGATACACATTCTCTTCCATCTCGTGACAACTAATACAGAAGCTTTCCGTATTAGTTGCCTCCATAGCCGTGTTAAAACCACCCCAGAATATTACCCCTGATACAAAGCCAGCGATTAACAAGCTACCCAGTGCTGCCGTACTGGGCTTTCTTAATTTTTCAATTAAGGTTTTTATATTCATTGTTATCACCTTACTATTTTAATTAATTGTTTTTACTGGCTTAAAAGTATTTTCAACTAATGGTCTTGCATCCGCCTGAGGAACATGGCATTGGCTACAAAAATACCTTCTTGGTGCAACATTAGATAAAGCCTCTCCGTCACGCCCTGAAAAATGTGTTTGTGAAATTTTAGTTGCACCCGATTTCTGGTAGTTAGCCCAGCTATGGCACGTTAAACACTTATTAAATTTAAGATTAATTTTGTAACCTTTAATCTTATGAGGTATTAGTGGTGGTTGTTGAACATAATCACGGGTGATCGGCCCTTTATCATTAATGTTTTTCTTTACTTCAACCTGATTTGAATCAGATGTAATATCAGCCTCCCCACGAAGAGACATTACATCTCCCGCTACTAATGAGTTAGAAGTAATCACCGATGAAACCATCAGTAATAACCCTGCTAAATTTAAATTTTTCATACGCTAACCCCGCATTGTGAAGTTTTTGATTTTTAATTTATAAGTCTATTTTTAAAAACAGGTTTATACACCTGAAATTAAAATCATGTTTTAACAAATCTATGTGATGTCTCAAAAACATCTTTCGCACATACATCAATACAACGACCACAGTTTGTGCAATTTCCAGAAACTATTACCGGACTGCTATTTTCGCTACCCTTAAGAGCTGGCTTTATTACCTGAGGCTCAGGGCAGATAGCGAAGCAATCCATACAGTCATCGCAACTTTTACGATTCACTGCATTGGTTTTTATTAAACTATATTTACCGATAAGGCTATAAAACGCACCCATTGGACATAAATGACCACACCATGCTCGACGACTAATAAAAGCATCCAGAACAAAAATAGCCACAACTAATAACCAGGAAACCCCCATACCATAAACAAGCTCTCTTTGAATCATTGTTACCGGGTTAATCAACTCCCAGGCCAGCACACCTGTAACGGATGCAATAATGAACGTTGAAGCCAACAACCCATAACGCCCCATTCTGGAAAAAGTTAATGATGATTTAATCTTAAACTTACGGCGCACCCAGTCGGCAGCATCGGTTACTATATTGATTGGGCATACCCATGAACAATAAACCCTGCCACCCACCAGAAAATAAAACACTAATACAATAAGTGCGCCTGAAATGGCCGTGGCTTCAGCAAGATGACCTGCAAACAATGTCTGCAAAAACACAAACGGATCAGACAGGGGCAAAACACCTAATGTTAGACTAGATGACATGTTCCCTTTAACAATCCACACTCCAAACATTGGCCCTGCAATAAATAAAGACAAAATACTCATCTGGCTTAGTCGTCTTAGTAACAACCATTTATTGGCTCTTAACCAGCCTTTAGTTTTTATTGCTTCCTGACCTGGGTATTTTCCACCGTTAGACTTTTTCACAGGTGACTTAATGGCTGAAGATGTATGCGATGTAGCACTTACCATTACCTTACACCCTCATTCAAACGATCTAATGCGCTTTTGTTAAAAGGTGTTTTTTTATTTTTCTCAGAGTCATCAGACTGAATTAGCCCTTCCCCTTCATAATCGTATGAAGAACCCTCAGGTAAGTTATATTTATGCTCAAGATCAGGCGTAACTAAACTCTTACCTGCTTTTTGTTTTTCTTCCCAGCCCAGGCGGTAATGCTTACCTGACTCACCTTTTGCAAGCTTAACGGGCATTACTTTAATAGCCGCTTCTTCTAAAATGCAGGCATGCTCACATTTTCCACAGCCCGTACAGTCAGAAGAATGCACTACAGGAATAATCAGTGCATGTTTACCCGTACGCGCATTATGTGAGCGACTTAAACTGATCGCTTTATTTTGTAGCGGACAAACATTAAAGCAGACTTCACACCTTAGTCCCTGAAACGCTATACAGGTTTCCTGATCTACCAGCACAGCCAAACCCATGCGAGCATCATCGATATTAGTTAACTCTGGATCTAATGCGCCAGTTGGACAGGCTTTTACGCAGGGAATATCCTCACACATTTCACAGGGAATATCTCGTGCGTCAAAATATGGCGTTCCCAATGCAATTGGCTCCCCTAACTTTGATAATTTCAAAGTGTCGTAAGGACAATCTCTCACACACAAGCCGCACCGAACACAGGCAGATAAAAAATCAGTTTCATCGCCAACACCTGGAGGACGTATCGCATCTGCTGGTAAAGATTTTGTTTGCTGTGAGTACAAACCCAGGCCAATACTAAACAAAACAGCACCACCAGCCGTTCTTGAAATATTTTCCAGAAAGCGGCGACGGCTTTGTAATGTTTTATTGGACTCGGGACTCACTTGCTCTTTCTCAATTTCACAATTTCTTCAATCACTAAGGATAAAAAGGTGGGCGAAAACATTTCCCACCTTACACTTCTCTTACACTACTTTTTCAATTTTAATTGCGCATTTTTTATAATCAGTCTCTTTTGATAATGGGTCAGTTGCATCAAGCGTAACTTTATTAATTAAACGCCCCGCATCAAACCAGGGAACAAAAACCAGACCAACCGGTGGACGATTACGACCACGGGTTTCAACCTGTGCTTCAACCTCTCCTCGACGTGAAATAATTTTCGCTGTCATACCCCGACGTAAACCACGTTTTTTTGCATCATCTGGATGCATAAATACAACCGCATCAGGAAATGCTCGATACAACTCAGGTACACGGCGTGTCATAGTGCCTGAATGCCAGTGCTCTAACACACGACCTGTTGATAACCATAAATCGTATTCTTGATCAGGACTTTCCGCAGGTGGCTCATAAGGTGCCGTAATAATATTGGCTCTACCATCTTTATTTCCGTAGAACTTAATGCCCTCACCTTTTTTAACATATGGATCATAACCTTCTGCATAACGCCATAATGTTTCTTTGCCGTCTATTACAGGCCATCTCAAACCACGTACCTTATGATATGTGTCAAATGGTGCTAGCTCGTGACCTTTTTTCGGCCCTTCATGCTGGAATCGACGGTATTCTTCAAACAAACCTTTTTGTGCATAAAACCCAAACGCATCCATTTCCTGATTCTCATATTTATTACCACGATCATCTGTCACTGTTTGCTTTTTAAACTTATTAACATCACCATTTTCAAATAACACATTAAATAATGTCTTACCTTTGTATTGTGGAGACTTAGCTAACAGTTCAGCATCCCATACTTCTTCCATTTTGAAACGCTTTGAAAATTCCATTAACTGCCATAAATCAGATCTGGATTCACCCGGCGCATTTACCTGCTGACGCCAGAATTGTGTGCGTCGTTCGGCATTACCATAAGCACCTTCTTTTTCTGTCCACATAGATGTAGGCAAAATCAAATCAGAAGCCATCGCGGTAACAGTTGGGTAAGGATCAGAAGTCACAATAAAGTTATCTGGATTACGATAACCCGGCAGCGTTTCTTCATTCAGATTTGCAGCAGCCTGCATATTGTTATTACACATAACCCAATACACATTCAACTTACTGTCTTTTAACATACGGTTTTGTAGCACCGCATGATACCCAGGCTTACCAGGAATAGTCCCTTCTGGTAATTGCCATATTTTTTCTGCAAGGTCACGATGAGCTTTTTTCTTAACCACATAATCTGCAGGCAGACGATGAGAGAATGTACCCACTTCACGAGCAGTACCACAAGCAGAAGGCTGCCCGGTTAAAGAAAATGGGCCATTACCTGGCTGTGAAATTTTACCGGTTAACAGATGCACGTTATACATCAAACCGTTTACCCAAACACCACGGGTATGCTGATTAAAACCCATGGTCCATAGTGATGTAATTTTCTTCTTAGGATCTGCATATAATTTTGCAAGGCGTAGTAAGTTTTTCTTCGGCACGCCACTGATTTCATGTGCATAATCTAATGTATACGATTCGATACTTTTTGCGTATTGCTCAAAACTGATACCGGTAAGCTTTCCACCAGACCCGGTTTTCTTTTTCTCTAACTCATGCTCTGGACGTAATCCATAACCAATGTCAGTTGGTGTTTTCTTAAAGTTAACATGGTTTTTAACAAACTTTTCATCATAAGCTTTATTCTGAATGATGTAATTGGCGATGTAGTTCAGAATGACCATATCGGTTTGAGGCGTAAATACCATGCCGTTATCAGCAAGGTCAAAACAACGATGCTCAAATGTAGACAGCACATGCACTTCACAACCTGGCTTGGTTAAACGCGTATCAGTAATACGCGTCCAGAGAATCGGATGCATCTCAGCCATATTTGAACCCCAGAGCACAAACGCATCGGCATGCTCAAGGTCATCGTAACAACCCATGGGTTCATCTGAACCAAAACCACGAATAAATGCCCCTACTGCTGAAGCCATGCAATGACGTGCATTCGGATCTATATGGTTTGACCTGAAACCTGCTTTCATTAATTTCGAAGCTGCATAACCTTCAAATACAGTCCATTGACCTGAACCAAACATACCAACAGTTGAAGTTATTTTATCAGCGGGCACGCCTTTATTAGCTGCCATATCTTTCTTTAGAGCGGTCTTCCATTTCTCCGCCATTACATCAAAAGCTTCATCCCAGCTAACTTCGGTAAACTCACCTTCTTTATCGTATTTTCCATCTTTCTTACGTAATAACGGCATGGTCAGACGATCTTTGCCGTACATTATTTTCGATAAAAAATAACCTTTAATACAATTCAAACCTTTATTTACCGGCGCATCAGGATCACCCTGTGTTGCAATAATTTTTCCATTCTGTGTGCCCACTAAAACGGAACAACCTGTACCACAAAAACGACAGGGCGCTTTATCCCAACGAATTTTATCTTCAGAGGCTGCTAGTGTTTCTTTAATACCGGGTATAACTACCCCAGCAGCAGTTGCGGTTGCTGCTATTGCATTAGTTTTTACAAATTCACGTCGTGTCATTTTCATGCTGACATCCTCTCTTCGGTAGGTTTCAATTCGATTAGTTCTTGTTCGTTTAAATCATCATCACTAAATTGATATATCATCGAAGCCGACAAAACACCTTCAATGTTATAAAAGCCCATAATACGATCACCAACCACTTTTCGCTGTTCATCTTCAACCGTGACGATAAGTCGCCCATCATCTGTTACCGCATGCACTTCTACACCCAGCTGTTGCTCAAGCTCTTTTTTTACCCGCTCGAGCTGCCCTTCTTTGGCATGCACCAGTGCACTACATAAGTTATATTCACTCATGGACGGTCTCCATAGTTATTTTCTGTATTGGGTTTTTGAACTGTTATGGCATGCGCAGGACACACATGAACACATTCACCACAACCATCACAGGCTGCAGCATTAAGATTAATCTGGCTAACACCACCAACAGCCAACTTGAACTCTATAGCGCGGGATTCACACACTTCACCACAAGCCCTGCAAACAATACCTCTATGAGAAAAACACAACTCACTAACAAGCGCAGTTTGTTTCCAGGGTGATTCACAATTTATTGCTGTTAATTTCAGAGCATCTTCAGGGCAGGCTTTAACACAGGCTTCACAATAGTCACAGCCGTGACGTAAAAAAGACATTTCTGGAAACCCACCAGAGCCTTTCACAATGAGATGCGACGGGCATACTTCAGCACACTTATAACAACGCGTGCAAGATTGAGTAAACTGGGATTGTTCAACTGACCAGGGCGGTCTAATTGCTTGTTCACCTTTGAACTGTCCACGCACAAAATTCTTTCTATGTAACAACGGTGCTTTCAATTTGCCTCTCGCCTTTGAGATTAGTTGGCTAACACTTTTCTAATAAGGCTTAAGTAAAGCACAAAAGTTAATCTGCACATTGATTTATATCAATTTAGCCAGAGCTCATATTTAGTTAGCAATGCGCTTATTGATTTAAATCTACTACTGAATTGAGATTAATGAGAAATAAGAGAGTTATATAGATAGATTGGAGATATTTACAAGGAATGCATTAGAATTTCATTATGTGTTTATTTCAATTACCACAAAGATACAAAATACCTGCTGATCTAGCAAATACCCTGTATCTTCATATGCTTTAGCATTTGTTAATGCAACTTGATCTCAGGATCAACCGTTGAACGTAATGCATGCGCAATACTTAACATCATCGTTCGATAAAATCCAAACAAAGCTAGCTGATGTAATTTATATAGTGATAAGTACACCATCCGCGCAAAAAAACCTTCAACCATAACACTGCCGGTTAAATTCCCCATCAGGTTACCCACTGTACTGTACTTGCCCAACGACACCAGTGAGCCATAATCTTTATACTTAAACTCCGGCATGTTTTTACCTGCGAGGCGCGCCTTAATTGACTTAACTAACAGGGACGCCTGCTGGTGAGCTGACTGAGCCCTGGGGGGCACATAACTACTCATCTCTGGCCATTCACACTGCGCACAGTCACCCAGCGCGAAGATATTGTCATCTTCAGATGTCTGTAAGGTTTGTTTAACCACAAGCTGGTTTATACGATTAACTTCAAGCCCATCAAGATTTTTTAAGAAGTCTGGCGCTTTAATTCCTGCAGCCCAAACTTTAATCGCAGCGGGTATAACCCTGCCGGTATGTGTAATCAGTTTATCTTTTTCAACTTTAACAACCTTCTCTTCGGTTATCACATCAATATTTAGCTTGGTTAATTCGGCATGTGTCGCCGCTGAGAGCTTTGGTGGTAGACCTGATAAAATTCTATCAGCTGCATCAATAATATGAATTTTTATTTGAGCAGGGTTTATCTGATCCAGACCATAAGCGGTGAATAAACGCGACACTTTATATAACTGTGCAGACAGTTCAACACCTGTCGCACCAGCTCCAGCAATCACAACATCGAGTTGTCCGGGTTTTACTTCGCCTTTCTGGGTATTGGCTTTAATATACGTTTCTAATAAGCGATTCTGAAATGACTGTGCTTCTTGCTTGGTATCGAGAAACATACAATGATCACGCACACCTTCAATACCAAAATCATTACTCACTGAACCTACAGCCATCACCAGAGTGTCATAAGAAAATTCTCTCTCCGGAACAATTTCTTCATTGTCTACACTGTAAGTTGGCTCGACATATACCACTTTTTTCTTACGATCCAGTTTATACATACGCCCCAGGCGGTATTCAAAGTAATTACTTTTTGCCTGCGCCATGTATTCAACCTGATTCTCATATGAGTCAAAGGTACCCGCCGCGACTTCATGCAAAAGCGGCTTCCATATATGTGTTCTATTAAAGTCCAATAATGTAATTCGCGCTTTATTGCGCTTGCCCAGTTTGTTGCCTAATCGAGTCGCTAACTCAAGGCCGCCGGCACCACCGCCAACGATAACAATATGATGTGGCTTAATATCCGTCATAACAATAATCATTTCTTTATAGGAGGAAGTAGATATTATAGTACATTAGCAAACACTAATTTGATAATACATTTTTCAATTAAACAGCCATTGCCTGTGGCATATAACAATACCTTTCTGAGCGGTTTAATTTTTTGCAACGTTTAAGGGGATATTCTGATATACGAATAAGATGATGCTCTCTGCCAGTCTAAAAAACCGTTAAACTGAGAGCCTTTACAGGTGTTATCTAAACAGATGTTATCCAGGTTTTAATCATCACAGAACACGCAGCAAACTGATTAATCCCTGTATCCACTGCGGATTCTGTGATTGATTAAATTATATCTATCTATGATTCAGGCAACACTACCAAACGATTTATCAACGGTACCCGGTGGCACATTTAAACCGGCTAATTTACAGCCCTCTGCTACAGGCCCCGATGGAATAATCTGGTGTAAGTATTTTAAGCCACCCTGCGAATGAAACTTTTCGTCTAAGGCATCTTTTACCTGACGCAACTTAGGCTGCTCAACCTTGTGATAATACTCCTGCAATGCGGCAACCAGCTCCCAATGATCATCTGTCATTGAGAAACCATCTGCTTTTGCCACAGATTCAGCATCCTGGACTGACCAGCCCGCAGGTGCATTTGGAAATGATTCGATTGATACATTCATAAGAGTCTCCCGTTTTAGCGATTAAAACAATAAGCACTCTATAAATATAGCAGATTCCTGTAATTTGTTAAGAATTCAGGTGCATCTAAAAACAGCCTTATAAAAAATCTATAAAACCATTTTAATTATAAGCTTTATTAAGCGGGTTTTATGGCCAAAGCTTATTTAAC
>Ga0316204_10008515_pt1 | contig 14189 bp, 9 predicted proteins | sample 6monrhotite_MG_2_FD_205661 | JGI IMG/M metagenome (GOLD analysis project Ga0316204, IMG submission 205661) | Microbial mat bacterial communities from mineral coupon in-situ incubated in ocean water Damariscotta River, Maine, United States -... | ecosystem: Environmental > Aquatic > Marine >...
CCTTAAAATGGGTGTTTACAGCCCACGGACTGACACCCATTTTAAGGCGATATATTATGAAGCAGACGAACGGCTAAAGCCTCTTTCCGTCTAAAGACGGAGGCTTATAACCTTCTTTTGGGACAGTTAATATTGATGGCAGCGCTGATTACGTTTTCCAACACAGCATATGCCGGAGAAAAAGAGCATCTAATGCAAGTTCATGGGGCTGTGTGTCCGTCCTGTGCTTACGGTCTTGAAAAGAAATTCATGAAAATTGATGGAGTGAAAGCTTTTGATGTCGATTTTAAAGCTGGAATTGTTTCAGTCTGCGCGGATGAAAATGTTGATTTTGCCGAGGAAGAGCTAACCACTCTGTTTAAACAATCCGGCTATACGTACAAAGGCGAAGAGATTCAGGATACATGCACATTATAACGCGCTCCGTTATCACCTGCCCGGAATGCGGTTTTACAAAGGAAGAAGGCATGGCGGTGAATTCATGTCTGTATTTCTATGAATGCGAACAATGTCACGTTCTTCTGAAACCCAAAGAAAAAGGATCGTGTGTTTTTTGCTCCTACGGCTCCGTGCGTTGCCCGCCCGCGCAACAGGAGGGAGATTGCTGTGTCTGATATTAAGAAACCCAGAAAATGGGGTGTGCTGATATTATTTGCCTCCACAACCACATTACTATGTTGTGCTCTGCCGATTGTGTTGGTGAGCCTTGGCATGGGTGCGGTTGTTGCTTCTGTTTACGGGGAACATTTGCCTTTTCTCGGCCTTCTCGGTCTGCATAAAGACTGGACATTCAGCCTGACCGCCGGAGTACTACTTGTGTTTGCCGGGTGGCTGCTTTACCGTCCGGGCCGCGCCTGTCCCACTGATATTGAACTGGCTAAAGCCTGTGCGTCCACGCATAAATGGAATATCCGCCTATTCTGGATTTCTGTTGTACTCTGGGGTATTGGCTTTTTTGCTGCTTATCTGCTTTTGCCTGCCACACAATGGTTGGGTTTATAGAGGCTAAAATAATTTGAGGGATTAGGCTATACTCTTCGTAATAGGTTAATGATCGTATTTCGGAGAAAGCCATGAAATTCAAAAGTTTTTTAAGTATTAGCACCGCCCTTATCCTCCTGACATCCGGATCTGCCACCGCCGCTTCATTTGAGGAGTATGTGCAGCGCCTGAGCGAACACCCGCAGGTGGGAAGTATTCTGGCAGAAAGCGAAGCGTCAAAGGCGCAGGCGCAAGGGGAGCTGGGGCTGCCCGACCCGATGTTCATGATTGGCGTAGATAATGTGCCGATATCCGACCCGGCTTTTGACCGTTTCTTGCCAACCTCCAAGGTGATCGGTTTTTCCCAGGCTATTCCTAATCCGGCTTTGCGCGGCGCAAAATCCGAAAAGCTGGAACAGATGTCGGAAAAACAAAAACTCATGGCGGATTATACCAATGCACGGCTGCGCTTTATGCTGATTTCCAAGTTCGCCGAATATGAAAGTGTTAAAACGCAGCAAAAGCTAATCAAAACCCAGCTTGGTCATTATCACGAACTTGAAGATACTTTCACAGGCCAGATTGAATCCGGGCGCTCTGTGTACCAACGCTTCTCCGAGGTTGATGTTGAGCGCGCCGAGGCCGAGCGTAAACTCAATGATCTTGAGGCGCAGAAGACGGCGATTGAGGCTGAGTTTATCCGGCTGGCCGGCGAAGTGCCTGAGATTGATATGCCAAAATTGGCTGATACCTCGTGGGATAAAAATCCAAATGTGCTCTATGCGGTTCTGATTGCGGCGGAAGATATTGATATCGCCAAAAAGGATGTTGGGATTGCCGATGCGGCGTTCCTGCCGAATTTCGGGGTGAATGCGGTTTATAAACAGCGCGAGGATGGGCAGAACGGCACGTTTGCCGGAGATGACTGGTTTTCTGTGCAGGCGCAGGTGACGGTCCCATTATGGGCCTCAAGCAATCAAAAGCCGAAATTACAAGCGGCAAAAGACAGGCAGCGCGGCGCTATGTTCGCCTATGATGATGTCAGCCGGATGTGGGTGAAACAAATGGCGACGATTGAGAGCGCCCGTGATGCGGCAGGCAAAAACGTCAAGGTTTTAAAAGACAAAGACAATGCGATGAAGGGCAAGATTGATGCCGCGCAGCGCAACTATGAGGCTGGCACGGAAGATTTGGATCGCGTTCTGCTGGCTAAGATTGACCGCCTTAATATTAAGGCACAATTGGCGCAGGTGAAGGCGGCACATGCCATGAAGTCGGCTGAATTCAATTCCAATATCATTGGCGGCTTTAAGGAGACAGAAGAATGAAAAAAATAATCCCGGCGCTATTTTTATTGATAGCGGTCTTTTCCATGCCTGTTTTGGCGGAAGGGCAGAAATATACGTGTCCGATGCATCCGCATTATATTGCTGAGCGTCCGGGTAGCTGCCCGATTTGCGGCATGGATCTGGTGGCCCTTGATGCCGAAGAGGAAAGCGTGGCTGAAGAGGCTGCAAATGACAATGTTTCAGATTCTGCGCCCGGCGAGAAAAAGATCTTGTATTGGCAAGCGCCAATGAACCCGAATTATAGAAGCGATAAACCGGGGAAATCCCCTATGGGTATGGATCTGGTGCCGGTCTATGGCGACGGTAGTGAAAACACAAAGAAAGATGTAACAGCCCGTACAGCCGTTACGATTGCCCCTGAAACCATCCAAAACACAGGTGTGCGCACGGAAAAAGCGCAAATGGCAAGTTTCGGCACGGCTGTGCGCAGCTACGGCGATGTGACAGAGAATGTGCGGCTGCAAACCGATATTTCAGGCCGCGTATCCGGTTGGATACAGGATTTGAAATTCAAAGCCGAGGGCGATGAAGTTAAAAAAGGCGAATTGCTGTTTACACTGGATAGCCCGGAATTGATCTCGGCGCAGCAGGATTACATTAGTTCTCTGCAAACAGGCGTTACAGGCCGGATCAATGCGGCGGAGCGACGTCTGCGTTCGCTGGGTGTACAAAAGTCTGTCATCAGCACAATTCGCAAGAACCGCAAAGCTGAAATCTATATGCCGTTTTATGCCGAAGGCGATGGCGTGATCAGTATGATCAGCATTCGTGAAGGCACGTATGTGAAGCCCGGCATGATGGTGATGCAGATACAGGATTATTCATCCGTATGGGCGGAGGTGAGCATTGCTGAACAGGACATCCCTTATATTGACGGCACAACAAGGGTGAGTGTGTCTTTCCCTAATCTTGGCGTTCAGGAAAAACAGGCGAGAATTGATTATATTTACCCCACCATTGACCGCACAACGCGCACGGGCCGCGTGCGGCTGGTCCTGGATAATCCTGATAATATCTTAAAACCCGGCGCATATGCTGATGTTGAATTTGAAACCGGTGTGGAGCGCCGCCTGTCGATCCCGAGTGATGCAATCCTGAAAAGTAAAGACGGGGATTTTGTTGTTGTAGCTTTGAATAAAGGCCGTTTCCAGCCGCGCAGAATTCTCGCAGGGCTACGCTATCGCGGACGCACTGAAGTGCTAAAGAGTCTGGCTGAGAATGACAATGTGGTCGTCAGCGGCCAGTTCCTAATTGATTCTGAAAGCTCTTTGCGGGAATCCTTCCGCAAAATGCAGCGCATGCAAACATCTTTGAGCACGCTTGAAGTCGGAGACGACCAGATGGCGATGATCGATCATCTGGCTGATGCGGCGCTGTATATTCATGAAGAATTGATGGCAGGGCGCACACCCAACCCCAAAATGATTATGCCTGCGATTACAATTGGCGACCATCTGATGCCGGTCTTCCGGGGCACGAAGCTGCAATTCGTTCTGGAAGATGCGGAAGATGCATTGATGAAAACCAAGGACAGTCTGACTGATGTGGAGTGGCGGGATAGCCTTAATGAGCTGGTTACAGCACTAAAGCCGTGGCTTTTAGAAGGTCGTCCGCAGCACTACAAAGATAAAGGCTTAAAACTCTATATAGCGCACGGTCTTGACACATACTGGCTACAGTTGGGTGAAGAAGTACAAAATCCCTACGGCGAAGGTCATCCGATGAAAATTGACTGGCCGGAAAAGCCAAGCGCTGAAGATGCAGCGGACGCTCCGGAGATGACAGAAGACCGTCCTGCAGGAGGCGCACATGGAGGACACTAATCAAGCGGCGGGCCAAAAAATAAAAAAGGACGATTATCTCTCCCACGACCCGACCAAGTCTTTCGTTGCCAAGGTTATAGACTGGTCGGTTCATAATCAGCTGCTGGTTGGCATGATGATGATTGCGCTGCTGGTGGCTGGGGTTATTTCACTCCAGAAAATGCCGCTTGATGCCATACCGGATATGTCAGATACGCAGGTGATTATTCGCACGGATTTTGCCGGGCAATCGCCACAGATCGTTGAGGATCTGATCACTTACCCGTTATCCACCACCATGCTGGGTTTGCCGAAGACAAAAGATGTGCGCGGCTTTTCCATGTTCGGAAGTTCTTTCGTTTATATCATTTTTGAAGATGACGTGGACCAGTATTGGGCGCGCAGCCGTGTGATCGAAGCTTTATCAAAAATCCAGGGTGATTTGCCGGATGCGGCCAAACCGCAGATTGGGCCGGATGCCACGGGTGTGGGCTGGGTCTATCAATATGCGCTGGTCGATAAAAGCGGAACTTATGATCTGGCGCAGCTGCGCAGTTTGCAGGACTGGTTCCTGCGTTTTGAACTGGCCACGGTGCCCGGCGTGTCGGAAGTGGCCTCGGTCGGCGGGTTTGTTAAAGAATATCAGGTGTTGATCGATCCCAACCGTCTGCGCGCCTTTAACGTGCCGCTGAAACGGCTGATGGAAGCAGTCAGAAACGCCAGTATGGAGGCCGGTGGCCGGGTCATTGAAAAGGGCGAGATGGAGATGATGATCCGCTCCAAAGGCTATATCACGAAACTGGATGAGCTGCGCAAAGTTGTGGTTTATGCCGAGGACGGCGCGCCTGTGCGTTTACAGGATGTGGCCCGTGTTATTGAGGGGCCTGAATTGCGGCGCGGGGTGACCGAGCTGAATGGCGAAGGCGAAGTTGTCGCTGGTGTTGTCGTAATGCGCGCTGGAGAAAACGCTCTGAAGGTTATTGAGGGTGTGAAAGAAAAGATTGAGGAATTGCAGCACGGGTTGCCTGAAGGGGTTGAAATTGAGACGGTTTATGACCGCGCGCCGCTGATTGAGGGGGCTATTGAATATTTACGCAGCAAACTGATTGAGGAAGGCATTGTCGTTGCCTTGATCTCTTTTATTTTCTTGCTACATGCCCGCTCGGCGCTTGTCGCTATTGTAACGCTCCCTTTGGCCATTCTGGCAGCGTTTATTGTGATGACGGCGCAAGGTATTACGGCGAATATTATGTCGCTGGGCGGCATTGCGATTGCGATTGGCGCGATGGTGGATGCCTCGATTGTCATGGTAGAAAATGCGCACCGAAAACTCTCAGAATTACCAAAAGATGCCTCGCGAGAACAGAAAAATGAAATGATTTTGCTGGCAACCAAGGAAGTCGGCCCAGGGCTATTTTTCTCGCTCCTGATCATTACCGTTTCCTTCCTGCCCGTATTTGCCTTAACGGGGCAATCTTACCGCCTGTTTTCGCCGCTGGCCTTTACCAAAACCTATGCGATGGCGTTTGCCTCGATCCTGTCTGTGACCGTCGTACCGGTACTGATGCTCTGGTTGATCCGCGGTAGAATCCGCAAGGAAGAGGAAAACCCGATTAATCGCTGGTTCATTCATCTTTACAAGCCGCTATTATCAGCAGCCTTGCGGTATAAATGGCTGACCGTTCTTTTTGCCTTGGTCATGCTGGGCAGCATGGCTTGGCCACTGAGTAAGACCGGATCAGAATTTATGCCCGCGCTTTATGAAGGTGAGCTTCTTTATATGCCTACCACATTGCCGGGTGTCTCGATCACTAAGGCCAAGGAGATTTTGCAGCAATCTAACCGCCTGATTAAAACTATTCCTGAAGTTCATCATGTGTTCGGCAAGGTCGGGCGCGCTGATAGTGCCACAGACCCTGCGCCGATTTCCATGATCGAAACATGGATTCGGTTAAGGCCGCGCGAAGAATGGCGCAAGGGGCTTGATGCTGATGGATTGATTAAGGAGCTGAATACCCGCGTGAAACTTCCCGGCGTTGTGAATTCATGGGGCTATCCGATTAAAATCCGTATGGATATGATCTCCACCGGCATTCGCACGCCGATAGGGATCAAGATTGCCGGGGACGATCTTGATGTGATCGGGCGGGTCGCACTGGATATTGAAGCCGCTGTGAAGGATGTGCCGGGTACGCGCTCAGCCTTTGCCGACAGGGTGACAGGCGGGAAATATCTGGAGATTACACCGGACCGCGATGAACTTGCCCGCCGCAATATCGATCTGGGCGTGTTTCAGAAAATTATTCAGACAGCGCTTGGCGGTATGAAGATGGCGGAGTCCATTCAGGGGCGCGAGCGCTATAATATTATGTTGCGCTATGACCGTCCGTTCCGCGAAGATCCGGAGGATCTGTCTGATATTCTGGTGCCGACGCCGCAGGGTCAGCATATTCCGCTTGGTGAATTGGCCAAGATTGAGTTTGTCGAAGGGCCGCCGATGATCAAGTCGGAAAATGCTCGCCTGACCGGCTGGGTGTTTGTTGATATTGAAGACCGGGATATCGGCTCTTACGTCAAGGATGCACAGAAAGTTGTTGCAGAAAAAGTTGACCTGCCCGGCGGGTATGCGCTGATCTGGTCCGGACAGTTTGAGCAGATGCTGGAAGCCAAGGCGCGGATGCAGATTGCTATTCCTGCCGCCATTTTTATTATCTTTACGCTCTTGATGGTGCATTTTGGACGGCTTGACCGGACGTTAATCATCATGCTGGCCTTGCCGTTTGGGCTGGTCGGTGGAGTCTGGGCGCTATATCTGGCCAATTATAATTTTTCAGTCGCTGTAAGTGTTGGCTTTATCGCCCTGGCCGGTATTGTGGTGGAAACCGCTGTGGTTATGACGATTTATATCGACCAGCAAATCCGCGAAAATCGACCCTCGAATATGACAGATCTATTTAACGACATCATGCACGGCGCAGTACTGCGTGTGCGGCCTGTTCTGATGACCGTAGCCACAACCATGATTGGTTTAACCCCCATATTTATTACGGAAGGCTTGGGTTCGGATGTGATGCGCCGCATTGCCTTGCCGATGATCGGAGGGATGATCACGGCCACTATTCTGACTCTGATCGTGATACCGGTGGTCTATTACATCTGGGAAGGGCGGCGGTTTAAAAATGTTGAGACTGATGAGAAAGAGCCTCTAACCCATGAAGCATGATCATTCAACGCAGTATAAAGCGGGCAGCCTCAGCCTGATCGGCGCGGTGTCCATGGGGACCGCCGTGATTATCGGCGCGGGCATCTTTGCACTGACCGGACAGATTGCCGAGCTGGGCGGTCAGTGGTTTCCTCTGGCATTTCTGGTTGCCGCCATTGTTACCGCTTTTAGCGCTTACTCCTATGTGAAAATGTCGAATGCGTATCCGTCCGCGGGCGGCATTGCGATGTTTTTACAAAAAGCTTACGGCAAGGCATCACAAACGGCAACATGTAAGGACATGTTAGAGCGTACCGATCATAAGCTTGCCGAGGCCAAAGAGAATATAAAACAGCTAAAAAACATTCATGACGCGCTTGAAAAACTCTCTGAGTCTTGCCCTGGCGGGGACATGCCGCTGAGTGAATGCCCGATCCTCGATCATTTGTATCCACAAAATGCAACTAAAACTAAGGGATAAGTAACTGTGCAACGTACAAGAAACATCAACATGAAGGAGGCCCCTATCTGTCGAGCACATACATGATCGTGATTGGGGCGGTACAAACAACAAAAGCAACTTAGTGTTGATGCCAAAAGAGATTAATGAAAAAAAGAACACCCTAAAAGCGATTCAACTAAAAGCGTCGACCGACAACGGGGACCCTTCATGGCTCATCTCATGGACGCCCAAGAAAGACGATGACGGCTTATATCCAGAAATAATAGCAGCGGAATAACCCCTACCCTAAACCGTAATCAGAGTTCCGTTTGTCTCAAGGCTACCTTCATCTGTCAAACCAGTCGTGAAGCTAACCTGGGCCACCTGAACAAAATTATCAGCTCCACCATCCACATCAACTTTCAGATATGAGTGCGTGCCGTTATCAGTGATCTCAACGAAGTCTGTAATCAGATCAGTCAGAGGATCATAGCCTTGCAACAGATCAGAAACATCGAGTTTGTCTCCATCAGCTAGACTGAAGTCTTTGATGTTGTCTGAACCGGTAAAAGCGTCTCCGGCCGTAAAACCAAACGTATCGGCCCCAGTGTGCCCCCAAAGAGCATCAACACCAGCACCGCCGTCGAGATAATCATCATCGGCATTTCCATACAGATAATCAGTGGCCGCATTACCGTAGAGAATATCATCACCATCACCGCCGCGAATAGTATCTGTACCATCACCGCCATGCATGATGTCTTGTGCGCCACGCCCTTGAATATTGTCGTTACCGCCTAATCCCCAAAGCTCGTTTTCAAGCAAGTTATTGCCAACGAGAACATCATTGAACTCGGAGCCAATGATATTCTCGATTGATACGAGAGTATCGCCTAGCCAATTCTTCGGCACCTCGAGAACCCCATAGGCTGCAATATCCATTTCAAAAACAAGTATACCAGCCGTATCGTTTTCCTGCCCGTCCAGTGAATATTGATAATTCCCCACAAATGTCTGTCGGCCCAAAAGGTCCTGAATGACCAGATCACCATTGGCGTTTATACTATATTTAACACCTTGGAACGCGGTTTGCGTCCATGAGCTCTCACCGTCGTGCATCTTAAAGCTTCCGGTCAGCTCACGCCCCAAAAACTCAAATCGGTCTTCAATACCTGCATCGGCAACCAGCACATTATCAGAACCAATATTGATAATATCCTTATCGCCATCCCCCGCACCGGTATAAATAATCGTACCATTCGCAGCATCGCTGATTTCATCTGCGCCAGCCCCGGCAAAAATCTGCGCACCTTCAACCCGCACACTAATCTCGTCATTACCCGCGCCAGTATCTACGATGACAGACTCCGCCACACCCTCATCACGTATGCGGATCACATCATCATGATCCGTAAGTTTAAACGCGCCGAAGTTGATAGCTTCGAAACTTTGTCCTTCAGCTTCAGTAACGGCTACAGCTGTACGTGCATCACCCGGCTCTGCCAAACGGCCAACAAGAGAAAGACTATTAACGTCAACAGAAGAGCTATAATTCGAATAATCCAACGTGTTAGACGCATCAAAAGCTTCAAAACTTACTTTTTCGATGGAGTACAAGACATCTAACCCGCCAGAGCCTTCCTGAACACTACGGTAAGCATCATAAACTTTTAGAGTGCCAGTTTCATTTTCGTCGTCATAATGAACTTTATCCACCCCATCTGCTATATCAAAACGAACTTGATTAAGCGCATCACCTCCATGGAAGTTATCGTCGCCCCCATTGCGGTCATAAATTGTGTCATCTCCAGAAAACCCATAAAGCGTATCCGACCCTGCCCCACTTAAAAGAACATTACGACTGACATAATCATTGAAGCTACTAGCCACAGGAACATTTTGCTCAAAGTCCAACCCAGCAAGAGAAAGCATAGATACGACAATCGCTTGGCAATTCGCATCAAACAAACCATATTCATAACCAGCAGAATTCAGTTCCACAGCTAATTGTTCCATGGCCGCCCATTGCGCGTCTGTAATCGTTACTTGCGTGTAATGACGATCTACAACCGTATCCGCTACACCATCTTTATTCTTATCATTGTTGAGGAAGCCATCATTGTTACTATCTCCAACATTATCAAGGCCGTCCCGTGAATCTGTAGATATTTCACCAGCTTCGACCAATAAAGATCCCGTACCTCCAAACAAAAAATCGGTAATATCAGTGTTTTCCGCTGTACCACGGATAAAACGCTGATCCGACGAATCTTGCAAATTTCCGTTTGTGTCTTTCACTAGATAAATATGCTTATCCAGTCCGCTGTTATTGCTCCATAAAATATCTGACCAGCCTAAATAATAAGTTGCCATTATAATTTCCCTTCATCAAAAAGCGGTTCATCCCTTACAATAAGTTGTATGATGCGATCTTGTTCATCGTAAAAAGCAGTCACATTCCATCCACCAAAAAGAGGGCTTAGGATTTTGCGTCTTCCACCGTGCCCATAAGAAACAATGCGGTTAGATTTTTCTCTAAGCATCTCAACATTTACATTCTGTCTTACTCCACGCCCAGTCAGTATCTCTTCATCGTTTGTTCTGTCATCCCCCCCTTTTTTATCAGGTGAACCATCAAGAAACTTCTCCGCTTCATGCCTCGGCATCTCAGGGGAGATTAAAACTTTCAGAACTTCTGCCAGCTCAGCGTTGTTATCATAGTTATTAAAGGCAAACTTATCTGGGTTGAATCGTGGGTCGAGAGGATCAACGACCCGCCAAAAATTTTTATCGTCCGCGTAAATGTAAAAAACCGTTCCGCCGACAACGGCAATCAGAAAGCAGAAAGCAAAAGTTATAATTTTAAGTTTTTTATTGCCCACGCGGATTCCCCTAAAAGTCTGATATTTGATTCATAGAATGAAAAAAAAAAGAAAAACAACCTTGCAAAGGTTTTTTGTTTTTACTACCGTGGGTAGATATGCACCAGAGTCGAGAGCACGACACAGATCGTCCCTTTTATTAGCGAAAACGCATAAAAACTCCTCATAATTTTTATCTTGACGTACGAACTCAGCTCAACTAAAAGCTGTTGTAATTCGTAACAGTTATAGAGATTTAAAAATGTCTGAAGAGATCAAAGCATCGATCTTTGCCGCCTGCATTATGTGCATTACAGCGGTATGTCTTATGATGGTTTTCCAAGAAACATCGCATATAGAAATATCGCGTATGTCATTCGAGATCTGATTCCGGGTCGATACGCTCTATATCAGAGCCTTTCTCAATCTTCCCTTTATCAACATCAATCCCACGCTTACCACCCTGCTGTTTAAGATCCTGGTTAAAAGCCCCTGTCATTTTTGATGGTCTTTTGGTTTGGGCCTTTTCTGCGTGATGCTTCTTAAGACTGCTCGCTTCTGGTTTTGGTGTTTCATTGAGGTAATCAGACTCTTTACCGCTCTGCGCCCTATATTTGGACGGTATGCTTTCACGCAGCTCTTCACTTCTGGTTTTTAAATCTTGAACTGCATCGCGGGTTTTGACGTTTTTCGGCGGCGGTTTATCGATATTCACACCTTTGAGCGTTTTCATACCAACGCTTCGTGCGAGTTTTATTTCTATTCCTGTCGGCACAGAGTACGGCCCCCTCTTCTCCATCTCTTTTTGAATGGCAGGGATATGTGTTTTAAGAACCTTCCGATATACCGCCTCCTTCACCGGCGGCGGATAGTTCTTCATGTAGTATTCTTTAATTCTGATATTTGAGCTTAACTTCACGTTCGGAACTTTCAGCTTTTGAGGCGGGGCATTCGTTGCAAGTTTTGAAACTGTTTTTTGAGGCTGAACATTCGGTTTATCTATCACCGTTTGCTTTGGCGCTTCTATCTCAAGCTTAGGCTGTTTAAAGCTCTGCTTGGCTAATGGCGTTAGTCTTTCAACAGGCCTTAGATCAAAGCGCCTTTCTTGAGGCGCCTGCGCCCGTTGATAGGTGAGCGGCAAATTTTCTCGCATAACACTGGCTTTCAGATGGAGCTTAAGCTTGGATTCACGAGTGCTTGTTTTAACCGGTTTCTTAGAAGCCTGATCGAATGATCGGGCTTCCTTTCCTCTATTGGCAATAGAGGGTGTGTGATCAGCAATTTCTTTTTCTAACTTGGTTACAAAGACGCGGTAATTTTTATATTCAATCTGCTTACGCTCCAGCGTTTGAATATTGGATTTCATCTCACGGATTTGTGCATGAAGACCGCGACGATAACTCCGCCCATAGCGCTTTTGTTGACGCTCTTTGCGAACAGTATTTTCTTTTGCAGACAATCTAATTTCAGAGCGCGCAACCTTACGCGCTGTAAAAAGCCTCGCAGCTGTACGAGCGGCGTCCTTCACTGAAACAATCAACCTTTGCGGCAATGATGTTTTATGCTGAAGCTCTTCCAGATGTTTCACCCGGCCATCCAGCCTTTCCATCATTGTATCGAGGTCTTTGATTTGTTCTTTGAGGGGCTTTTCATCAAAAGCAGCTCTACGTTCATTGAGCTGCTTAATTTCAGCAACGAACTTTGAACGGGTTTGCTTCCGATCAATGGCAGGGTAATTAATGATGCGTCCATCATCGTCGAGCTTTGGCTTGCTCTGAATCTTTAGAGCCGCGCCGCCGTCATCGGAAGCCCCACCCTGCTCCTCTTCGCTTTCGCTATCTTCTTTGAAGGGCACGCTTGCGCCGCCGCCGGAAGAACTTGAAGATGCGCTTTTTTCACCTGAGCTTTCTTCTTCACCCTCTCCTTGATCCTCGCTTTCTTCTTTTGAGGCTTGCCATGCATGTTGACCAACATGGGTTTGCGGAATGCGGTCTATTCCCTGATCTTCAAGAGTGCGCCGATCGATCTGAATGTCTGAAAAACCAGCCTTCTTCAAAGCATCATTTGCAAGGGCCTCCCACACTTCACGAATGACCTCCACTTCCTCTGGCCCCGTTACCTTATCGTCTAAAACTCTGGTTTTAGAACCCAGCCCGTCTTTTGTAAGCTCCCGCGTTGTAAACAAAAGATGGGCGTGATGGTTACGCGGGTCGTGACCATCCCCTTTCACGGGGCTATGGATGGCAACATCCACGGCGACGCGGTAGCGCTCGATTAACCACGAAGCCACATCGGTGGTTAAGGCTGTCCGCTGCTCCTCGGACAGCTCATGCGGCAAGGCCAGAATAACTTCGCGTGCGACGCGGGAGTTCTTTCTGTTTTCTGCATGTTCTGCCGCATTCCATAAACATGCACGATCTTGGAACTTTTTAGGAGCTGAATTCGGAGCCAGTATAAAAGCGCTGAGGACACCGGAGCGCTTTTCGTAGCGATGAATTTGATTGGTGCGTTCGTCGCGGAGGATTTCTCCGGCGCGATAAGCAGCAGCGGCCACTGCAGAGTGGCCATGGCTCCTAGAAAATGTTCGTAAACGACAGTGATAGATTGCCATTACGTAAGTATCCCGTGGATGTTTTTAGCGCTGCAAACTTCAGTTTGCATAAGTGCGCTATTCATCTTTTAAGGATATCAGCTCTCTATTTAAAAATTAGTAAACTACAAACCAGCTACACACGCCACCACCCGGGCGGGGAAGGGGTCGATCAGACGACAGTCCGAGGGCTTATAAACCAGCGGTTTTTCTTAATTAACAGAACCTAAGCAATCTGAAACAGTCTAGAAAATCAGTTGAAGGGTCGCCAAAATTGACGACCCACAACCTTGCTAAAACAGCCGTACAAAGAAATTGACAAGCTGACGCGGGATACGCAAAATTAAGGTGAATTGGAAAAGCATAAACTTTCCTTTCTTCAAAGTTAAAAAACCGAGTGTTCTCTAGCACTCGGTTTTATTATGGGCACAAACTTTAGAAAAGTTACAAGCGTACACAAAATAAAACTTGGGGATCAACCGCTGCCAACGCCCTTTCACAAAGGGGTTACAAAGGGGTTGCAAAACACTCTCATGTGTTTTTAGGACATCCCATGTTGTTTAAAGCATTGTTTTTTTTAGGGTTGCAAAGGGGTTGCAAAACACTGCCATATGTTTTCAGGACATCCCATATTGTTTATGTTGTCCCGCCTATTTTTTTTAGATTTTTACGTTCTGTACGCTTAAAAACTAGTACTTTCTTTTCTTTTTGAACGAAAAAAAAGAATCAAAGAATAAAAAAAATAATAACAGCCAGTATGGAAATGAGTGCTACTCGAAATCATTGGTTGCGGAAGTAGCAACCGAATACAGCTACTAACCTTCTGATATTAAACATACTCAGCGCACAAAACCCAGTTGTGTACTTTGTCCTGTACTGTTAAAACTTACCACCAAGAATAAAGCTTACATTGACAATTTAACTATTCTATGAAATATTATTAGTAATTATAAGAAATAAGA
>Ga0316204_10008516_pt1 | contig 14186 bp, 9 predicted proteins | sample 6monrhotite_MG_2_FD_205661 | JGI IMG/M metagenome (GOLD analysis project Ga0316204, IMG submission 205661) | Microbial mat bacterial communities from mineral coupon in-situ incubated in ocean water Damariscotta River, Maine, United States -... | ecosystem: Environmental > Aquatic > Marine >...
AGTGTCGGTAGACGTATGCACATAAAATCTTTTAATGTCGATAATTCTGCGATCATTCTAGGTGGACGAAATCTTGAAAACAGCTACTTTGGTGCAGACGAGACGCATATGTTTTTAGACAATGATATCTTAGGTATTGGCCCTATTTCATCTCAGCTGACCTATGAGTTTGATACCTACTGGAGTAGTAAAAACGTCTATTCACTTAAAGAAATAGGTGTGGCAGACAAACATGGCAATCTTGATTATTTACGCCAAAAGGCAGCAAAGTTTGCTCAACAATACGACAACACCATGTATGTCAAGTCGGCGGTTGAAACAGACTTTTCCAAAGCATTCAAAGCCAAAGCGCTTGAACTGACATTCGCCGAAGGTAACATCTACTACGATGACGCGACCAAAGTGTCAACGGATGCCTATGATAAAAGTACCCATCTGATCGAACAGCTAAAGCCTTATATTCTTAATACGACCAAGAGCCTTCGTATCATCAACCCCTATTTTGTCCCTAATGAAGACTTGATGGCATTTTTCAAAGAACTTCGGGAAAAAGACGTTGAGATCTATATTCTGACGAATTCGCTGCCCTCCGCTGACGCCCCCTTCGTCTACGCTTTTTATAAACAGTACCAAAAGCCTTTGCTGGAGATGGGCGTGCATCTGTATGAAGTCAAGAGCAGCGGCTTTAAGAAGTCGGCTTATTCACATAAGTTTAGAGAAGCAACAGGCCATTACCTTTCCCTTCAGCTGCATGCTAAGACGATGCTGATAGATGATGAGACCCTGATCGTCGGTTCTATGAACCTTGACCCAAGGTCAAATTACCTCAATGCCGAGATCGTTGCATTGATCGAAAGTCGTACGCTTGCAGAAAGGATGAAGCCACTCTTCGATACCGCCTTCGACACGAGAAATGTGTTTAAACTCGCGCTCGAACCCGTAGCGCCCTATAAGGAAGCCGGAACAGGTCGTTTAGTTGAGGGCGAGAGCGAGATCGTCTGGCTGAGCGAAGAGAATAATGTTACCATCAAGTATTACAACGATGCTGGTGCCAGTTTTACCAACCGCCTAAAAGCCAACCTTCTTTATTATCTTCCGATCGGTGGTACGATTTAACACGCCTACAGGCAGATTGTATCGGTGCTGTCTGTTCAGTGTATACGGCGTCTGAAGTGATGCTGGCCAAGAACAGCGGCTTTGAGCACTGCAGGCTTTTTCCTGCAACAGTAGCCGGAGGAGTCGAAGCACTCAAGGCCTTTAGCGGCCCTTTTTCTTCTATGCGCTTTTGTCCTACAGGCGGAGTCAATCTCAATAATGTAAAAGACTTTCTTGCTCTGCAGAACGTTGTATGTGCAGGCGGAAGCTGGATAGTACCCAAACAGTTGATCAAAGACAAAGACTTTCAAAGTATCACAAAACTCTGTAAAGAAGCCCTTCAAGCCATCTAAGCCTTTGGACATTTTGGCTCGGTCTCCCAAGTCTGCGTAGTATTGTCTATGAAAAAAAATAGGTAAAGATACAAGTTGAGTATGTAGGCACTCCCATGAGGAACAAGGGAGCGAAAGAAAGACTTTTGAGTTTTAGTTTAGGTTGCCGTTTGTGTCAACCTTGAGCAAGTAGAGGTCTTTTCCTCTGTCCGAGCCGCCTTCACTGAAGCCTGTAATAACAAAACCGTCTTTGACATTGACGATAGCATATCCTTCGTCATCCCCCGATCCTCCATAAGTCTTTTTCCAAGAGATGTTTCCTTTTTTGTCTATCTTAAGCAGATAAACATCACTGTTAAAGTCTTGTGTAGTCTCAGTATAACCGACGATGACATATCCGTTGTTGGCTTCGACAATACCAAAACCTTCTTCTTTACCTTCGCCACCGTAGTGGTGTTGCCACTCTTTTTTCCCATCGGCATTGAGCTTGACAACATAGACATCCTTGCTTTTATGGTGATCACTGTCGGTAGCCCCGACTATGATATAGCCTCCATCCTTTGTCGAGATGATCTGGTTGGCATATTCATCATTTTTGTATCCATACGTATAGTGCCATACTTTCTGGCCGCTTTCAGCGATCTTCATGACATAGACATCGTTGTCTCCATGTCCCCATGACTCAGTTTCGCCGGAAAACACATAGCCGCCATTGACCTTGATGATGGAGTTGGCTTTGTCAGGATTCTTGCCGCCATAGCGCTGGACCCATTTTTGCTGTCCGTTGATACTTACTGCAGTTAGATAGCACTCCACCTCAGAATTAAAAAATGTCACATGGTCTTCCCAGCCTGCTATCATCATGTGCTCATCATTGATCTTTGCGATCGATTTTCCTACATAGCGATCATCTTCGTCAGAGAAGAAGCCGTTTTCCCACATCAATTCACCTGTGGATGAGATACGCGCGACATATAGGCTTTGTCGCATGTTCCCAAGGCTGAGCGTGGAACCCGTGATCATAAATCCGTCTTTGACCGGGGCAATAGCTCTGGCACTCTCTTCGTATCGTCCGCCATAGGTGGCTGACCAAAGTTTGTTCCCAAATTTATCGGTTTTAATAACATAAGCATCGCCTTGTCCCTCGCCAAAACTCTCCGTGTTGCCGAGGACAAGAAAGCCGTCTTTGAGCTGAAGCAGTGTTTGGCCAATGTCTTGATAACGTCCTCCAAAACGTTTTTCGAAAGTAGGTTTAGTGTTGTCACGTTGATTGATAGCATCTAATGATTTTTTATCGGACCAGCCTTGAAGCTTTACATCGCTGTTACGGTAGCGTACTTTACACCAGAGCTTGCTGTCTCTGGCAGTACGGCATTTGAGCTGCTCTAGCTTGCCTTTTTCTGTTGAGACTTCAGCAATGATACTCGACTGTGAGTCGGGCTCTGCATAGATCTGTATAAAACTGCCTTCATTCGTCTCCTGAATATCGGCAAAAAGAATGGACACACAAACTAAGGCTACTAGTACGGATTTGATCATATATACTCCAATCACATAGGATTTAGTATAGATTACTACAAAAAAGATAAAAGATCACCAAAGGGATAAAATATAAGTAAAGTTTATATGATTTTTGCACTTTTGGGCTTGGATTGGTTCATATTATATTTTATATCCGTGCGGGAAAAACTGAAAAAGCGTCTGTTTACTTATTTTTTATTGGTAAAGTCCAGTTGTCCACTGCTGTAGGTCTTACCAAAACTTAAATGCAGGTTGTAGACTTGTTTGAGAGCACTTTCCAAGTCTTCTTGAGCCAGTGTAGATAGGGGATGCATAAAGGCTGCGTATAGAGTGTCTTCGGAGACGGCATAACGTGCATCCAAAGCCAGATGAAAATTTGAGTGCATCAAGCTGTCTTTGATCTTTGGGGCCAGGTTTGAATATTGGGTTATAGGGGCAATGATCCTCATTCTGTTATGCTCTTTATCAGAGATAAGTGCCATTTTGATACCTTGAAACCTAAACAGTATATACCCTTCTTCTTCACCTAAGACTTGAGCATTCTGCAGCACGTAAGCTTCCATCTTCTCCTGAGTCATGTGCGCCTCATTAAGGACAATGGATTTTTTTTCAATAAGACTTTTTAGTGTATAGTTTTTCATAATTTTTAATACCATATTGTTGATTGGGACATGCTGTCTTTTTTGTGATTATAACTTATCTAACGATCGCTAAACATATCTTTTATGATTTATATAACAGTTATAAGTTGAATTTGATGAGAAATGCGTGCAAGTAAAAAAATTGTCTCAGCTATGACTCTTTATTTGTACAGACGCATAATCTCTCAAATTCTTCTTTAGGAAGAGGTTTGGAAAAAAGATAGCCTTGGTATAAATCACAATCGAGTTCTTCCAATAACTTTCTTTGGTATACAGTCTCAACACCTTCTGCTACGACAGTAAGGTTTAAGTTTCTAGCGACATCAATCATTAATTTGATAAGTACTTTTTGTTTAGTCTCTGAAATCTTATCAACAAATGATTTATCGATTTTAAGCTCGACTAATGAAATCTCACTGAGATAACTTATAGAGGAATAACCAGTTCCAAAATCATCTATAGAGAATAAAATACCATATTGTTTTAAATGCTCTATAATTTCTTTTAAACTAGATAAGTCATCAGAAGAACTTGTCTCAGTAATTTCAAATATTATGCCTATTTTACAATCACTGTCAATATACCGATTGTATAAGTTCTCTACAATCTTGATAAAATTTTTATTCAGTATTTGTCGCATACTTATATTTATAGAAACAGTTTTCACATCTAAATTATTTTTGGACCATTCATTTATAGTTTTAAATGATTCTTTTATTATATGCTCTCCAAGTTCGATTATATAACCCGTGTTTTCTGCAATTGGTATAAATATATCAGGCTCTACTGGACCCAACTCATCACTGTTCCACCTGACAAGAACCTCGCATCCTCTTATCTTATCAGTCTCATCTACTTGTGCCTGATAATGTAGACTGATTTCATCTCTCTCTATAGCAAAGTGCAGTAGTCTTTCAACCAAAAGCTTGTCTTGTACAAGTGAGTACAAATCTTCACTAAAAATAATAACACCATCCCTGCCATGATTCTTTGCCTCGTACATTGCCATATCCGCTTCTTTTAAGAACTCTACGGCATTGACAGAACTGTTGTTGACAATACTAACGCCTATACTAGCACTAATGTAAAGATGATTGTCATTAATGATGTAATTGTTTTTTATTTCTTGAAGTAATTTATTTGAAAAAACTTTAGCATTTTTTAGACATTCGTCTTCATTGTCAAATATATCACTTAAAACACAAAATTCATCACCACCTAGTCTTGCTACGGTATTGTCATACTCACTTGATATATTTCGCATTCTCCTAGCTACTTCACGTAACAGTTCATCTCCAACATCATGTCCTAGTGTGTCATTTATAGTTTTAAAATAGTCAAGGTCAATGAGTAATAGATATGAGAACTTATTTCCATATTCTCTCACCGAACTCTCTAGAAGTTCTAAAAAGTATCTTCTGTTAGGAAGACTAGTCAATTGGTCATGATAAGCTTGATGATTGCTTTTTAAAATATAATCATTAGTGTTTTTAGCTGCATATAGAAGTACCGATGCCAATACTATTGTAAAAAAAGCTAAGATATAAGAATAAACTTCTGCGATTACTAAAAAATATATTCCAAGTGGAACCATAAGAGATATGACGGTAAAAAGAAAAAGTTTTTTTTGCGATGCTAAAAGAGTTGCGGCTACGGTTGCACTGCCTATCTGAGTAGCTATTGTAATATAATGCATCTCAGGATTATCACTTGATATATAATATACAAACATAAGTATCCATGATGCAGAGTAAATGCCCATAAACCATCTGACCTTGTTAAGCCAAATGTCTTTTTGAGATATTGTCATATCAAGACGAAAGCGTTTATATAGAATGTACCCATAAAGAGGAATTACAGACATTAAAACCATCCATAACGATTCATAAACCATGGATGTATACAAGTACCCCATCAACAGATAACCTGGTGCTGTAGCAACGTTTAATGCGATTATTACGATAATCTGCTTATGCATAAATTTATAAAAACTAAGATTCTCATTAATCTTCATTCAATATTTCCTATCGCGAGTGTTCTGCCTTTATTTCAGTACGAAGTAGTCCCTAATATTGTATCATAAAGCCTGAAGCATCATTGAATCGTATCGTCTAGGTCTTTATGTGTCTGTTTCATGATATATAAAATAGGTTAAAATGTTTCTATTTTGAAATAGATCGAGAAAACTTAAATGGATGTTTTAGATTGTTGATTTGCTATGTTTGAGGGGTGGTACCGCCGGGTGGACTTGAATGGCAGTACAAGTGCCTAATACAGGCCAATATAGGGCGTTTTCAATTTGATAGTAGTCATAATCGGTCACACTCGGGCACAGTTGGGGCACAATCATTAGTTATTTAATGTTAAGTAATTTGTATCAAGTATGAACAATTGTTTATTTTAAGCTGATCTTTCTTTATTGTTTTCAATGGCTAACAAGACACCATCCCAAAATTTTATCCTTGCTTGGATGGCTTGTAAAGCTGCTTCTTCTGCTTCTTCGATTTTTAATTTTTCACCCTCACACAAGAGCTCTAACATACGTAAAGACATAGGACCATGGTGATCTCCATCAAGTTCAATGTGACGATCGAGATAATAATGGAACACTTCTGCTTGTTCTCGTGAAATATTCATCTTTTCAAGTAGTGCACGAAACATCTCTGGGATAATATGCTCTCTGCCTAATGCAAATGCTGCTGCGATGACATGTGGTTTATCACTATGTATGAAATCAAAAGTAGTCTGCATAAACTCTTTTGCAGGAGAAGGTATCTGAATTGTTGACATTGCTGTTTCTAAAGAAGTTTCTGCAACTTTAGTGACAAACTCTCGAATAAGTAGATTGCTGTTTTCTTTAACTTCTTCCATAGCTTGGGCATAAAGATTAAAATGACTTGTATAAGTAGGAGTGCCATCTTCTAATGGAATACCTTCGTCTGATTCTTCTTCGAGAACAATATCATTAATAAAACGTTGTACATGTGCATCACCGAATGGGAGCCATGGACTTTGGGCTGGTGCAATTTGATTTTGGAGATATTTAACTAAAGACATAAAATCCCACACCGAATATATATGGTGTTGCATAAAGACTATTAAGTCGTCTATATCTTTAACTGCAGCATATACAGGGTGAGTTGCAAGCTCTTTTCTTAGTTTTTTTACATTCTCAAGTGGGAAAATTGTCATCGGTATACTTTCATTTTTTTGACATGGATTCTAACTAAAACATATAAAAGTTAACTAAAAACTGGTATATAAAAATAGTTAATAATATGATTGGTTTGGGCATAGTAAGAAATTTTTTTATATAATCCCTACGAATAGGGCTGTTTAGTGGTACCGCCGGGCGGACTTGAACCGCCACGCCCGAAAGCATCGGATTTTGAATCCGACGTGTCTACCGATTTCACCACGGCGGCATGAAGAGGCCGGAATTATAAGGCTCTAATGCTTAAAGAACGGTAAATCGTGCTTATTTAGAGCCTGCGACTTCTTCTTTCAGGTTTTTCCCGACTTTGAACTTGACGACCTTGGTCTCTTCAAGTTCGATGGCTTCGCCTGTTCGCGGGTTTCGTACGGAGCGGGCAGGGCGGATGGCTGTACTGAAACTTCCAAATCCGCTGAAACTGACACTCTGGCCATTTTTCATCGCTTCTGTTATTGTCTCAAGTAGAGCATCGATGGCTGCTTCGGCATCGACCTTTGCTATAGAAGCTTTGTCGGCGACGGATGCTATGAGTTCTGATTTCTTCATAATAGGCTCTTTGTATTTATCTTTTGTATACAATTATATAGAAGAATTACAAAAATGACAAAAAAAACCGATATTACGGTAAGAATAAAGCCAGATAGATTGTGGAACTTATATTGCTTAAATATTAAAAATATATAGTTGTTGTCTGGAATCACGGAGGTACGAGATGCGTGCTACACTTAGCGGATATTATAGAAACTTACAATTTGATCAGAGCAAAGTAGCCAAAGAACTCTTTGATGTGACAAAACAGATCTCATCAGGACAAAAGATCCAGTATGCACATGAAGACAATTCTGTTTTTATCGATGCGGTACGTTTGGACAATGAGATCACTACGCTTACTCAGGTCAAACAAAATGCGCAAAGCGCACTACAGGTCAGTACCAACACCGACACCACGATGAATGAGATGACAAAGATCCTTGAAGCCATGAAGGTGAAGTTGGTGTCTGCAGCTAATGAATCCCACAGTCCGGAGAGTTTGAATGCGATCGCTGCTGAACTTCGTGGATTGGAAAATAATATGCTTCAGTTAGCAAATACCTCCATTGACGGACGCTACCTTTTTTCAGGAACTGAGATAAATACAAAACCGATCGATGTCAATGGTGTTTATCAAGGTAATGATAAGGACATGAAGGCTTTTATTGGTTCGGGCGTAGATCAAACTTATAATATCAATGGCAAGGACCTTTTTCTGGGTGCTGAAAATGATACGCAGCGCAAGATCACTGCAAACGTACCTCATTTTAGTCTGACTCAACTTTATCCTGACGTGATGGTGGCTACGACTACTCCTCGTGAACTGGGTACGGAAGAATATATAACACCGAGCAATACTATTAGAGATCTTATGGGGGATACTGATATTGATACTACCAATGACCCTCAAAGCCATTTCTATATACGTGGAACACGAAGTGACGGAAGTACATTTAAAGAAAAGATAAGTGATATAAGCTCTGATCAGACAATCGATGTCCTTTTATCAAGAATTGAAGATGCATTTAGTCCAGTTCCAGGTACAAGTACGGTTAATGTTACTATAAACGAAGACGGACAAATTGAGATCGAAGACAAGTTCAAAGGCTCAAGTAAGTTAGACTTTCATATGGTTGGTGCTATTGACTTTGATCCGGCCGGTGCAGATACTGCGAATGTTGTAGCTATCGATAACCTTGATACAGGGATAACCGATTTCAGTGTTATCGCAAACGAAGTGACTGGCACGCCTCCTATTATTCCACCGACAAATGCATTATATGTTAAAGAGTTTACAAAATCTTCATTAACATCTGCTCCGGGTGCTGCAAGTAATATAGAAGGTATCATCTATGACCGAACGCAGTTTACGCACAATGGACCGAAACTCGAGTCTAACACGTCTCAAGTCATTAAGTCCGGTGTAACAGATAGCAATGGAGATAGTGTAAGCAACTTATTTGCTACGGATGCGACAAAACTGGAAGATGTCTTTGCGACAATAACATCCTCAACACTGCACTTAGAAGGTACACAGCGTTCAGGTGCCCCATACAGCCTTGATATCGTCTTTGGTGCCAATCCGGCTACGGATGTTGTCGTAGTTAACGATTTGATAGCAGCTACCTCTTATAATGTCGCTGATGGCAAGGGAACGGACACGGTAGCTCAAGACATGACCTATCGTCAATTGATGGATATCGTTAACATGGCTGTCAATGGAGTGACACCAGCAGACAATGATGCCGGTTATCGTACCGCCATAGACATTGCAAATACAAATTCATCTGTGAATCTGTCGTATGACGGAAAGATCACCTTTGAAGACTCTACGAGTCCCACATCAGCTGAAATATCTTTGTATGATGCAAGCGCTGACGATTTTACTTTGCCCGGAGTCGTAAACGGTTCCATGGCTACGTTCAATTCGAATAACACTTTGAGTATCAGTGACCCTAAAACAGATTTTTTCAAGCAGATAGATGAAGCGATAAAGTCTGTTGAACTTGGTCGTATTCGTGCTGACGGAGATGTGGAAGACCCGCGTAACGTAGGTGTTCAAAATGCCATTCAAGCTTTAGATGATCTTTCCGATCATCTGTACAACCAACACTCTGTTGCAGGTGTACAGTCGCAAACACTTCAGGTGACATCAGACAGGACGGAGATGCTGATCATCAACACGCAGATTTTGCGTTCTGAGACATTGGATGTAGATATTGCCGAGGCTTCTTTGGAGATGAAACAGCTAGAGCTCAACTATCAGGCAATGCTTTCGACCGTATCGAGGATCTCACAGTTATCGTTGGTCAACTACTTGTAATTTTGGCCCTGTTTTCAGGCCAGAGAAGAAGTTTAGCTATAATTGCGATAGTTTATACAAGGACTTGATTATCTTACGTAACATATTATTTATCATCGGTGCCGGTTTACTCTCTTATCTCTCTTTTGCTACGGTCATGTCGGGTACAGAGCTTGTAGGCTCTTTTGGAGCAGACTTCGCTGTGCATAACCACAGCCTGTTCGGTTATCTTTCATACGTCTATCCTTTTGCTCTGATCGTCTCGCTGTTCTTGTGGTTTAAAAACCCGGGGATCAATATGCGCCGTATCGAGGTTGTCTTATCCTCGATACTGCTCTTTTTTACCCTGGTGATCTTTCAGGCCTTAGTCACATCAAATGAACTTCGCGGTTCTATCGGCGGAGATTTTGTTGATTTTCTCTCTCCGTATATCGGTTTTGCGGGTGTCTGGATATTTTGGCTGATGAGTACCGTTTTAAGCGGTATCATACTCTCGGATAAGAGCCTGCATGAGATTGCACAGATGCTTCCGGCATTTCCAAGAGTAGACTTTGCACGCCTATTGCCTAAGAGAAAAACTATTGAAGAAAAATTCAAATCTATGGATGAGATGCCAGATATAGATGCAGAAAGCAACTATGGGTTCGCAGATGACACGCTTAGCGGTGAAGAAGAGAGCTTCATTCCCGAACCTCCACCGCTTTACCCTGAAAGCCCGGTAGAAACAAAGATTCCTGAGTTGAAAAAGGTCACACCGATTGCAGAACCGATCCCGGAGCCTGTTTCTGTCGAGCCGAAGCAAAACACGATCGTCTCTATGGCTAAAAAGGTCAAAGAAGAGAAGTGCGCCGTCGTTGTTGATGAACTCGAAGAGAACAAACAGCTTTTGGAACAGATAGAGAAGGGTAAGGTTGAAAAACCGAAGAACTTCAAGCTTCCTACGGTTGATTTCTTGCAAAAACCTGTCAAACACGACAATCAGGTCAATGAAGAACAGCTTGATGATAAGATAGAAGATCTGATAGCCAAACTCGCACACTTCAAGATCGACGGAGATGTCGTTCGTACCTACGCGGGTCCGGTTGTTTCGACTTTTGAGTTCAAACCTGCGGCAAATATTAAAGTCTCCAAGATACTGAGCCTTCAAGATGACCTTGCGATGGCCTTGCGTGCGCAGACTATCCGTATACAAGCACCTATTCCGGGTAAGGATGTCGTAGGCATAGAGATCCCCAATGAGAGTGTAGAGACGATTTACTTAAGAGAGATATTTGAATCCAAGTTATTTAAAGAATCATCATCTCCGTTGACTATGGTACTTGGTAAAGATATCGTCGGAAAGCCTTTTATAACAGACCTTAAAAAGCTTCCGCACCTGCTTATAGCGGGAACAACGGGTTCAGGGAAGTCAGTGGGAATAAACTCTATGATCTTGTCGCTTCTGTATAAGAACTCGCCTGACAACCTGAGGCTGTTGATGATAGACCCTAAGATGCTTGAGTTCTCTATCTATAATGATATTCCTCATCTGCTTACGCCTGTTATCACCAAGGCAAAACAGGCTATCGTTGCCTTAAATAACATGGTGGGCGAGATGGAACGCCGTTACACGCTGATGGCTGAGACACGGACCAAAAACATCGAGAACTATAATCAAAAAGCAAAAAAAGAAGGTGCAGAAACGCTTCCTTATATCGTTGTGATTATTGACGAACTTGCTGACCTTATGATGACCTCGGGTAAGGATGTGGAGTACTCTATAGCACGTCTTGCCCAAATGGCGAGAGCATCAGGGATTCACCTTATTGTCGCGACGCAGCGTCCTTCAGTCGACGTCGTCACAGGTCTGATAAAAGCGAATCTTCCTTCGCGTATCTCTTATAAAGTCGGTCAGAAGATCGACTCTAAGATCATCCTTGATCAGATGGGTGCAGAGTCACTTCTGGGCCGCGGGGATATGCTCTTCACCCCTCCGGGGATGAGCGGAGTCGTCAGACTGCATGCTCCATGGAGTTCAGAGACGGAGATTGAAAAGATCGTCGAGTTTTTGAAGGCGCAAAGAGAAGTGGTCTATGACAAGCGTTTCTTGCTGGAAGAGGGCGGACTCTCTTCGGATGCTCCCAACAGGGATGCTATTGAAGAGGAACTTGACGAGCTTTTTGATGAGGCGAGAGGGATCATCCTTAATGACAAGAAGACTTCTATCTCTTACCTTCAAAGACGTCTTCAGATAGGGTACAACCGTTCGGCGCGCATCATCGAGCAGTTGGAAAACCAGGGTGTGCTCTCAGCGCCAAATGCCAAAGGAAACAGGGAGATATTAGCCTCATGAAAACACTACTACTTGTGCTTGTTATACTAAGCATGCCTGCATTCGCAAAAGAAAAGGCAGAATATACACATAAACATAAGCCATGCATATGTGACAAGCCCGTCATCTTTGATGATACGCCTATAGAAAAAATATTTGAGTTTCAGGGGAAGGTCTATAAGGTGTTAAAGGGAGATGAGACAAATCCTTCTATCCTTTATGTCCTTGATCCTAAGACAGATAAGTTTATACGAATAAAACAGCAGTGATACGACTCGCCTACACTCAGTACCATCGTGAGTTTGTCTGCAAGATAGAGAACATACAGGAACTTTCCGTTCAGACACTTCAGGAGCTGGAAGATTTCGCTTCTGCACGAAGCGGTAAGCTTGACTACAACACGGAGTCTTTTACCATCCCCAAACGCATTGAACTTCAACACCTACAAGAGATCTTCAAGGCCAAAGGCATGGATGTCTTTATCACGGAGCAAGAGCCTAAAAAGAGCGCGATCTCTCAAACAGCCACCATCAACTTTGGAAAGTTCAAAGGTCAAAAATGGACAGACCTTGAAGAGGACTACCTCAAATGGCTTTCTCAAAACATAAGTTCGCAGGACAAGCAGACAGCCCTGGCTGAACTGGACAGACGAAAAAAGAAGAAGGCACCGGAAAAACGTACAGAGACCGTGATGTTCGGAAAGCATAAAGGAGAGTTGTGGGATGAACTTCCGACACCTTACCTACAGTGGGTGGCCCAAAACCTGCAGGGAGAATCTCAACAAATTGCTATGGATGTTTTGCAAAGACGCCAGTAAGCTTTACGTGAGTGCTATTAAATAAGCAACTTTTTATATGTTACATAACTACACAGTAGTAAAATACATGTGTTTACTTTCGTAACACTTTACCCCCAAGTGATGAAAGCTCTGTTATAATCACACAAATAATTAAACAGGAGTTATTATGGCTTTTTTAGAAGACTATAAGGCACACGTTGCTGAGCGCGAAGCTTTAGGCGTTCCACCACTTGCACTTTCTGCTGAGCAGACTGCACAACTAATCGAAATGATCAAAGCGGACTGTACAGATGAGTTACTTGACCTTCTTACAAACAGAGTTGCTCCTGGTGTTGATGATGCAGCACAGGTAAAAGCGGCATTCTTGAACGAGATCGCAGCTGAGAACATCACTGTTGATGCTATCTCTGCTGTAAGAGCGGTTGAGATGCTAGGTATGATGCTAGGTGGATTTAACGTTCTTCCTATGGTTCATGCTTTGGCTTCTTCAAACACTGCTGTTGTTGATGCTGCAGTTGCAGCACTAAGCAAAACTCTTTTAGTATATGATGCATTCAATGATGTTGAAAAACTTCACAAAGAAGGTAATGCAGCTGCGACTAAAGTAATGACTTCATGGGCAAACGCTGAGTGGTTTACTGCTAAGCCGGCTATCGCTGATGAGATCACTGTTACTGTTTACAAAGTTCCGGGTGAAACTAATACAGATGACCTTTCTCCGGCATCTGAAGCGTTTACACGTTCTGATATTCCTTTGCATGGTAACTCATTGTTGATGAACCGTATGGAAAAACCACTTGAGACGCTTGCTGAACTTAAAGCAAAAGGTCACCCGGTTGCCTACGTTGGTGATGTTGTTGGTACGGGTTCTTCTCGTAAATCAGGTGTCAACTCTGTACAATGGCACATGGGTGTAGATATCCCGGGTGTTCCTAACAAGCGTACGGGTGGTGTTGTTATTGGTAATACTATCGCTCCTATTTTCTTTGCTACGTGTGAAGATTCAGGTGCTCTTCCATTAGAGATGGATGTTTCCGGTATGGAAACGGGTGATGTTTTAACACTTCTTCCTTACAAAGGTGAAGCGAAGATCAACGGTAAGACTGTTGCTACGTTTAAACTAAACCCTAACACTATCACTGATGAAGTTCAAGCGGGTGGTCGTGTTCCATTGATCGTTGGTCGTGGTCTTACTTCTAAAGCGCGTGCTGTTCTTGGTCTTCCTGCATCTGATAAGTTCTTAACTGCTGAGCAGCCTGCTGATACAGGTAAGGGTTATACACTTGCACAGAAAATGGTTGGTAAAGCTTCTGGTCTTGCCGGTGTCCGTCCAGGTATGTACTGTGAGCCAGAGATGAATACTGTTGGTTCTCAAGATACTACGGGTCCAATGACACGTGATGAGATCAAAGAGCTTGCAGCACTTGGTTTTAATGCTGA
>Ga0316204_10008517_pt1 | contig 14185 bp, 8 predicted proteins | sample 6monrhotite_MG_2_FD_205661 | JGI IMG/M metagenome (GOLD analysis project Ga0316204, IMG submission 205661) | Microbial mat bacterial communities from mineral coupon in-situ incubated in ocean water Damariscotta River, Maine, United States -... | ecosystem: Environmental > Aquatic > Marine >...
ATTATTGAATTTTAAATTAGATGGCAGTGTGGCTGAGAATTCTATTACCTCTTTATCTAGAATGGGTGCACGAACTTCAAGGGAGTTCGCCATGCTCATACGGTCAACCTTGACTAGAATGCCGCCAGGCAAGTAAGTTTTCATATCCGTATACAAAATTTTTGCCAGGTGATCTGGGCCATCTGCTTTTCTATAGGCATCAGTGGTTACCTTTGAAGGGTGGTAATCTCCGAGTTCTTTTTTTACTTCAGGTTTTACTAGTGCATTCCAGTGTCGGTCTTCGATCATTGCATTTGATATGTAGAACCCCATATCTGGTTCCAGGCTTAAACTGGTTAATAACGATTTTCCTTTGCGGCAGACGGTGGCATTGCTTTTGGCCAGTAAGTTAGCCAGCTTGGGGAATGTGTTTTTACGCAGCCAGCGTGGAATTTTATTGCGTAAGCGGTTTTCAATGTCATCGATTGAATATTTTTCATAACCTGCAAAAACTTCATCGCCACCATCTCCCGCAATTGCCACGGTGACTTGTTGGCGTGCTAATTCAGAGACAAAATAGGTGGGCACTAAAGATGGGTCTGCAAAGGGCTCGTCGAAAAATCGGACGATTTTTTCCAGGTTATCATTTACATTCTGATGAACGGTGAATTCGTGGTGTTCTGTTTTGTACTGATCGGCAACGGCTTTTGCAAACTCGGTTTCATTGAAGCGCTTTTCATCAAAGCCAATGGAGCAGGTTTTTACTGGGGAATCGCTATTTTCAGCCATCATTGCGACTACACCACTAGAGTCAATACCGCCGCTTAAAAATGCACCTAAAGGAACATCACTGATCATGCGTCTTTTAGTGCAGCGGGTAAGCAATTTAAAAAGTTGATCAGTCAGTTCACTTTCGCTTTTATCGCTGACATGCTTGAGCGAGATATCCCAATATTGCTTAATTTCAATTCCTTTTGCATTTACCATCATATAGTGACCTGGTGGCAGCTTGTGAATGTGTTTAAATATGCTTTTAGGGTCGGGTATATATTGGTAAGCAAAAAAATCGTAAACCGCATCTAAGCGGATCTCACGAGGAATATCTGGCAGGGTTAGCAGTGCTTTTATCTCTGAAGCGAAGGCGAAGCGGCCATCTTGTTGAAAATAATATAATGGCTTTTTTCCGATCCTGTCACGTGCAATGAAAAGTTGCTGCTGTTGCTTGTCCCATAAGGCGAATGCAAACATGCCGTTTAATTTTTCCAGGCAGGCAACACCTTCTTGTTGGTAGAGTGCGAGAATCACTTCCGTGTCAGTGTGGGTGTTAAACTGGTAGCCTTGTTGCTCTAGTTGTTCACGTAGCTCGAGGAAGTTATATATTTCACCGTTGAAGGCGATCACTAACTGTTGGTCAGCGGAAAACATGGGCTGGTTGCCGGCTTCGGATAGATCAATAATGCTCAAGCGTCGATGGGCCAAGCCTACTTTGTCATCTAAAAACTCGCCGCCTGCATCTGGACCGCGGTGGTATATGGCGTTACCCATTTTTTTTAGGGTATCAAGTGTTCCCTCACGCTGAGTGAATTGGGTGAATCCAGCTATCCCACACATACCGGCAAATTCCTATTGTTATAAATCTTGTTTTTTAAGTGCGGACTAACGCTAACTTACAAGCTGATATATTTTCTTATTTTAGGGCCAATCAGCGTCGTGATACTAATCGGTAACCGCGACCAGGATTGTTCTACTAACTCCCTTAGTCTGCTTGTTTTTGTCGACTGATTAGATGGGAGGGGCTTTTGTCCCGGCAGATACCAATTTAACGGCAGTGGCCGCGCTCCCCACTGCTGTTTAAATTTAAATGTTCCTTCCCCATATGTTGACCTGCCAAAGTCAAACTCTTTACTGCCCGAGTCGGTGACCTCTTTAAGTAGTGACCAGTACAGCATCATATTGGGAGCCAGGTGATTGAATTCCGAAAGAGTAGATGCCCACGGTATGCAGGCTTTGCCACTATTACGTAAAACAATGCCTGCACCAATAGGGGTGTTGTCAGAATACACAACAGAGATTATTAAGTCGTCTTGATAGTTTTTGCATAATGCCTCGTACCAGGCTTTACTGTGTACTGGCGACCCCAATTTACGCATGTTGTAAATAAACACCTGATAGAAATCATCTAATAACTTGGTGTTATTGCCAATTTGACTGATCAGGCCATTCTTTTCTGCCTTACGAACCTGGCTGCGCAGTTTGGATTTAAAGCCCTTTAATAGCGCTTCAGATGTCGCTGGTAAGGCAAGCAGCATGCGGACTTTTTTGCCGTGCATATCGTCTACCGTAATCGCATCTGGCGTAAAGGACTCGGTATCTCTATATTCAATTTTTTTTGCACCCGAGGCATCTTTTAAATTCTGCAACTCGGCTAATAGAGCGTGAGTAATTTGCTCATTGTCAGACACTGCATGGCCTAAATCGCAGAAAGGGGATGAGCATAGAAAGTGTCCAGATAGTGGTGCTAGCATTTTTGATATCGGCAGCACGCCAACAACTTTGTTATCAGTTAATGCAATTAAACTGACATTGGGGTGGCCGTATGCTTGTTCGATGCTCTCAACCCAGGCAAAGTTATGATACGCGGTTGCTTGTGGGTGAGTGTGTATGTATTGGTTCCAGCGCTCTTTATCAGTATTCTTGACTGAGCAAATTATTAGCGCCATTAGCTCTGTTCCTTGAGCTGCAGTAATAAATAAACAGAGGAATCCCAGTTTATTGCTTCTAGTACCATTGCTACTTCTCTGTTAGTTGCGTAAATAATTCTGTGTATTCATCTGCCATACGCTGAGCAGAATAATGAGCGTAAACAAACTCTTTCGCTGCAGCGGCCAATCTCTTTGCCGTCTCAGGTTCAAATAGGAGTGTCTCCCAGTGAGCTTGAAGTTGCTGTTTCTCACCTAATGGCGCCAGCAGGCCTGTTTTATTGTGTGTAATTAATTGGTCTATACCTGGGATATCGTAGGCCGCGACGGGTATTTCAGCTGCTGTCGCTTCCATCAGGCAGCGAGGGATCCCTTCCAGGGTGGACGTCATAGCGAAGAGGTCAAAAGACATTAGTAGTTCTAGGCGATCATCTCTAAAGCCAAGAAATTCGATGTGACTATTGCTATCCAGCTTTTCTGCGTATTGTTCTAAGTCTTTACGTTCATCGCCATCGCCGAGCAGGATTAGACGGGTGTTGGGGTGTTTTGCATGTAAAGCATCAAAGATATCTAGCAGGTCAAAGATGTTCTTGCGGCTAATCATTTGGCCAACAAAGCCGATTCGTTTTTCACCTTTTGGGTCACGCTCTGGCTTTGGTTGGGCTTCTACTTCAGATAGGTCTACGCCATTCTGAATATATACTGTTTTGTTTTCTGGAACACCTAGGCGTTTACAGTCTTCGACTAGCTGACGTGATAGGGGGGCCGTTTTTGCGGAAAAACGCATGGCCTGACAGCCAAGCCATATAAAAAACCTGAGTTTGATATCACTTGAATTTTCAAAGCCATGAGGAGTTACAACACAAGGAATTCCCGCCTTACGTGCTGCTAAGACACCTATAATATCTGATTTGTAACCATGGGTATGGATGATATCTATTTGTTTTTCACGGATGAGGTTTGCCAATTTTGAAATAGCGGAGAAATCAAACTTATTCTTCATTGGTATTTCATAAGCATCTAGCCCAAGTGCTTTATATTGTCGGCTAATTTCCAGGTCCTGGTTGTCGGATTCTGCTGTTACCAATAAGTCACAGCGGATATCTTGAGGCGAGAGATGTTTAGCGAGTGCTAAGATCCAGCGTTCAGCACCATAAAACCCAGTTGGGCAAATAAACTGAAGGACATTGATGGTCTTTTTCATATTATTTCTACTTATGGTTTGCACTGATTGTTTTAAACAAGCCTGCTAGTGTGCCTATCGCGCGGGCGGGAAAATAAGTGGTGTAAAATAAGAATACAGTGCTAAAGGTAACCACATTCCTGGCTAAGCGATATAGTCTAATACTATAAATAAGCAAAGGCGCTACACCAGCGATAAATAAAATTATACTTGCAGGTATAGCGCCAAAAATAAGGCTTGCCATTGCAAGTAGTAATGACAGGCAAATCCACAGAGGTAATATAAAGCTTGGGATTTCCCTTAGTGGAATGCGTCTGCCTTGAATTGATTGTAAGTTAGATTGTCCTCGCCAGATCTCTTTTTTGAACATTTCGGAAAAGACCTTGTCTTCTCCTAAGTGGATGTAGGTTGCATCTGAGGTGTAATAGAGCCTACCGAACTGCGCTGCTTTATCAGTAAAGTAGTAATCCTCGCAGGTAATAAGATGTTCAGGGAATCCGCCAACTTTATCAAAAGTGTCTCTACTCATAAACAGGTTTCGGCCTGGTAGAAATGCGACGTTGGTATCGATTTCAGCATTGCTTAAACTAGTTCTAATATGCTCCAGAGGCGGCGGTGATGTTCCGCAGATCTGCATGGCGCTGACGATGACCCGTTCTTTCTCTTCGTCTAAGTTGGATATCATGCTGGCGATCCAATTATTGGAGAGAAAAACATCTGCATCTAAAAACGCCAAATACTTGCCTTTTGCATGGGTTGCACCATGATTGCGTAGGCTGGAAATGGTTTCACCTTCTGGGCGCAGTATTACCTGAAAATCTAACTCATTATTGTCTAGTAATTCGACGGTTTTCGTTTCGGGAGTTTGGCTAATGACAATGATTTCAAATTTATCTATAGGGTAATCTTGCTCTGCGATGGACTGTAGGGTCTGCCTGAGCATGTCGAAGCGCCCCTTATGGGGGATGATGAATGAAACTAAATGGCTCACTATGGGGGTAATCCTATTTTCCTAGGCGTGTTTTTAACCAGTTTATCTCATTAGTCACGGATAATTTTAAAAGGCGTTTGCCGAGTGCTTTAGCAAACCCGAATAATAAGCCGGGAGGGTTTTGGTAGGCCGCTTCAGGCCAGTTATCTCGGCGCTCTTCAAAAGCTATCGGCGGTTTTCTTGAAATATAATAGTCTAAGGCCCCATGATTTTGCATTAACAGCACTTGAATTCGTGTATTGCTAAGTTCTTTAGACCTTGAAAGGTGCTCAATAATGTATTCGTTAAAGTAATTCGCTTTATCTAAAAATTCTGGCTTGCTGTTTGCTGAGTAGTAGTGTGCTGCGGCTAATATGTGAACTTTCCTCAGGTCTTGTGCGGTCCATGTGTCATTAGGGAATTCTAAGATCTCAGGTTTCTCCAGATAAGGGTATTCATTGGAAACCATCCATTCTGCGTAGTGCAGTAGCGTGTCGCGTGCATAGTAGAAATTCTCATCTAATGCCTGGATTGTTTCTTTAAGTTCTAAGTATCGGCAAATAGCTTGTAAAAATATAGTGTAAAACCAGCAATTTTCTACGTTTGGAAGGTCGCGTCTGTTGATATCATCTGAAGGGTGTACGGTATGCTGGATAATATACTCTGCACGTTGAATGTATTTTGAATCCTGGGTTAGCTGATAGCAGTCAAGCAATGCTATGACATAGTAAGCGGTGCCACGATCATACGGGTATTGATTAACAATATGGTTTTTATAACCTGGGTTATTGCGATTTTTGAGTGCTAATAACAATTCCAGGCAGCTTCCGGTGCCTTCGTAAAAGTGGGTAATCCACTTTTCAAGTGTTAAAACGGCTTCTTTGGAGCTTTCAGAGCCACTTAAGAAATAATGATATGTTAGGCCTGACGTATAGCAGTGCTGTCCTCCTGGGCCGCCGCCGCCCAGACGATTACGATAAGCATCGCTGGGTTGCAGTTTAGAATAACTACGGTGTGAGGAGGTGTATGCCTTGCAGTAATGGTCAGTATGCCAGAATAGCCCACCATTGAATTCAGCTTTATCCCCTAATGTATGGTAAATATCAATGTCTTTGACATGCTTGGCAAGGTCATCTGCTAGCTCATACCAGCGAATGTCATCAGTTGATAAGAATTGCTTTATGAACCCATAAATAGGGTCGTATTGATTATTGTAGTGAGAGATATATAAATCACTTCCTTTGTAACCTAGCGCTTCATGATCTGCATATAGGTCGCCAAAATTACGCCAGCCATATTCATCGATCTTTTCACGCTTGGCAAAAAAGTTTTGTTCATGCTCTATGCCTGCTTTAATTAGTTTGGCTATGTTGTCTTGTTCAGTAGAGCCTGAAAATGTTGGCAAGGCGTTCAATTTTGTTAGCCATGATACGACGGGTTTGGCAATTGGGGGTGAATGCACCCAGTTTAAGTCGTTTGAATCGCCATTTAGATTTAGCCAGAATATATGCGTTTTCTTTTCCCCCCCTTGAAGTTCATGAGGTGAGTCAGTGGTGGGGAATAAAGCAATTTTCAGGTTGTTGTGGTCAATCTCGATTGACGTTGGGAAATTTTCCCAGAACTTCTCGATTGTTACACCGACACCATTGGCGCTATGTAACGTTGGGGTCGCCCTATCTCCGCTGGCGACTTTGATGTGGTTGCTTGATACTTCATACCCATTTGTCTTTAGGGTGACGCGATTATCTTTATTGACATGCGCTGGGCTTTGCCAGTTCGCACCCCCGCTAGCATGTTGCGTGATTTGTGTGTGTGTTGTGTTAGTTTGCCAATTATCATTTTCAGATGCTTTATATTTTACTATGTCAGTTTTCACTAACTCTAGGTCGAATATGATGGCGTTAAATAGCTCGGACCCTTCATCTCCCAAATCCCAAATTCCATTGGGATGCTTAGCTGGGTTGGGGTTGTGTATTGTTGTTTCAACTTTTACAAAGGGGAATGCCGCGTAAAGTGTAATGAGTGTTTGGAATTGAAGTTTTAGCTTATTAGTCGGATGCTCGTGGAATCCTTCAAACTTTAATTCAATGGCGCTATTTGAATTGAAATTTATGTCCTGAAGCATGCGAAAAGACCAGTGGTCTAATTTGCCTTTAATTTTCTGTTTATCACCCAGCAGCAATTCACCAGCCAGAGGGGTTTTGACTAGCTGCTGTTGTTTAAATTTAGACTCCATTGATAAGGACTCTAAATTAAAAATAAACTGATGGTTTGAGCTGGATACTGTAATCTCTTGCTCGGTAGTTTCTATCTGTAGCTCAGCCGTTGGTTGCTTTGAATTTATTGCTGCACTTTTATCAGAAATGACCAGTTCATATAGGTTTGAACCTGAAGATGAGTGGAAGAAGCCAAGGTTTAGCCAGTTGATACTGCCATCTGGCCAGAAGCTTAGTACCCGAGAAAAGTTTTCAATCTCTTTATTTGCTTGGCATAGTTTTAATTGGTCAAGGGAGGTGAGCTGTCCTTTTGAAAAAGGAATGCCAGTTGTGCTGATGCCTTCACTTTTGCCTAGGACTTCTATACGTACAGTGTCGAGCTGCTTATCCATAATTTGCCTATAACCGCAATAAAAATGTTGCTGAATCAATAATCCGGGTGAAACATCTATTTTAGATGACTTATTTGTATACTCAATTTTATTATTTTTGTCGGATTGCTCGCAACTATTTGATAGTCGGGGATTATTGTCTGTAATAGCTGAGTTAGTCACTATTATGCAATGTTTTTATAAAATTGCACTATGAAATGGCATTTAACACTTCGGATAATTTAAGTGCTTTTTGTGAAAATACATACTTAAAGCCGATAGTTAGTTTTTTATGGCCATTTTGGATGGCTAGTTGGTAAATGCCTATTTTTAGGTGGTGTCCTAATGTGGCAGGGAATAAGCAGGGCCGCTGTGAAGAAATTAGTGTTGCCTGCTTTTAATTGAGAAGTAATGCAAATCTGCGAACGTAGATATTACGGAGGTGTGCTGGCTTAATCTGTTAAATTTTATTATTATTGTCTTCTGCTGGTCGAGTAATAATATCATGGATTGACGTCTTTATTTTGTATCGTTGTTACTCATTATTATCCTCTGCTTTTGGTGGTTTGTTTGTGACAGAAACTTCCGTGTTGCTATTCAGGCTTTGTGGTGCATTCTGTGTTTTAGCGCAGTATAAATGACATATTTTTAATCCAGCTTATGATTTTCCTCGGTAATAAAATGCAGACTAGTGATGAATGTCGCAAATTATTGGTCCTTCTGGTAGATGCTTCTTGTAAATGTGATCAACGTCGCGCAGATATATTTTCTAATGTCGTTAAATATAACAGTTGATTATTGAATGACATGAAGGTGCCGGTATGATGAACACAGTTGAAGCAAAAAAATCAGTTTATTCCCCAAAACTACCAATTGGTGTTTTTTTGTTGGTGATGTGTGTTGGGTTAATTGGTTGTGGCGGTGGCGGTGGCGGTGGCGGTGGCGGTCAAACTTCGATTACTGGTGTCAAGGTAGGCTCTGCTTCTTTGTCTTGGGCAGCTCCAACAACAAAGATTGATTCCACGTCATTATCGATGAGTGAGGTGGGCGGTTATAAAGTTTATGTGGGAAGTAGTGAGTCAACGTTAGTTTTATACGCTGATATTAGTGATCCTTACCAGATGGAATATGTAGTTGAAAGCTTAAACGCTGGAACGCACTATTTTGCGGTGACTGCTTATAGTCTATCTGGTGCAGAAAGTGATTTTTCTTCGGTTGTTAGTAAAACGATTTAATAATGAAGTAAATTTTGGAGGTGGCCTGCCTCTCTCTTTTTATTAGTTCTTAGGTCTCTTTCGCTTGAGGCATTTTTGCGGAAGAAAGGTGAAATGAGTAAAAGTGGCACTTTTTCAGTGCTAATGAAGCATTTAAACCCTGTTTGGCTTATCTGATTGTTTTTGGTGGTACTCTTATCGGAAGCAGAGCATGTGGCGGTTTCCTTTATTTTTCATCAAGTTTTTGGTTAAACGCACTTTCTATAGCTAGGTGTTCTTTTTTCAGAAAAGCTATTAAATGGTCTCTGGCCTTGTCGGTTGATATCTCGTCATCGTAATCGATAGCCATAGCTATAATAGCTGAGCCTTGCCTGTTCCCGATTAATTTCCGTAATTCTAGTAATTTTGCATAGGTGGCGTTCGCTGTTGTTATCCCCGCGACACGGTACCAATGCCAAATTAGTCGTTTATGCTGACGCCGATCTTCAAGTTGTAATTCGTGTATCGAACCCGGTAGGGGGGGGGCGAGGTTGAGTGACTTGCTCTGTTCGTCGGTCTTTCTCCAATTCTCTTTGTTATAAATGGTATTAAGTTCATTGATTAGTTCTGCACCTTGGGTCTGCTTCGAATAGTGCGAAATATGGAGGTGTATATTTGCTCCACTTTCAGAGAAAGTCTTGGTGGATTGGTTGTCTGCACCAATAAAAACTGGATTCCAGTTGATATTTGACGGCTGTGGCAGCGGCTTGGACTGGGATGTCGTTTGAGCTGGTTTATCTATTAAATATAGAATGATGGGTGGGGTTGAAAGTACCAATATCGCAGCGGCAAAGGTGATTGTGTAAGTTAGTGAGCTAGATTTCTTTTGTGTGTGGTTTGCTTTCAAGGCTTCATCTGTTGTTGGTTCTTTGAACTTAGCGCCAAAGTAGAATAGAGGGATCAGAGCGACAGCAAATAGCGACCATCCAAGGCTGTTGTGATCTTCGACCAGAGGGTGTTGCATGTTGGTTAATTGACCAATCCAGATGATAATGCACACCCGTATCCAGTTAAGAATGGTGGCACCTAGTAGTGCGATGGAGATGAAAATTAGCCGACGTGAGATCGATTGGTAGTTTAAATAGGCGTAAAGGGAGCTAATTGCGGCCGCTGCAATGAAAAACCGTAATCCGCCGCATGCTTTAGCGATTAAGAATTTTCCGGCTGGGATCGATATATGGTGTTCTTCTAATAGAATAGGGAGGTTTGTTAGCCGCAGTATATTGAATGACGCCAGTGCCGTTAAATTTTGCAGTGGAACGATGAGGAGATCCCATACTGGGGCGGCAAAAAACAGATAGCCAAGCGGAAATAAAATGATTTTTGTTTTGTCATTACCTAAAAGTGTCCACACTAGCGTGGGAATGAGAGCAATTAACGTTAGTTGTTCAATTGCTTGTATATTAATGGTTTTTGCGCACAACCAGCCGATAGAAAGGATAAGCAGCAGTATGACGCCTGCTGGTTGAACTGATGTTTCAGTGTTTGCTAGCGGAAGCCTTTTTAACCAGATGAGATATAGTGTGATGAATGGGAGCAGAATTCCGTGGCTATAGTCGCTTGAGTTCCACCAGTGAGTGGCAAGGGTGGTGAAGCCATTTGAATATAGCAGTAACAGCGCGATTAATGCGGCTGATATCAGTGTTAAAGGTGATTGCCAGGTTGCTATTTTAGTTCTCATTGCAGATGAGCTTGAGTCGGGTTGATGCTGGTGATTTTAAAGCGTTTCGGCATTTAATGGGTCTACTAAAGTCATTTTTGTTTTTAAGTGTGAGTAGAAAATATTGGGTTGTCCGGTCATTATATGCAAATGATACATAATTAGTCGCATTATAATTTGGTGTTTGGTTTTGAACGAAATGCCTAAATCAGGTGGGTGTTAACGATGGCAAAGAAGGTTTTATCAGTTTTTTTGTTGGTATGGTTGTCGATTCTTTTTACGGCTTGCAGCGGTGGTGGGAGCGTGGACGAGCAGGCCCGTCTCGAGCGAGCACTCAATTACTGGCAATCAGGTGATGTGCGAGCGGCTGTCATCGATTTAAAAAGCATCTTGCAGCAAAACCCGCTTAATAGCAGTGCGCGTTTTTGGATGGGAAAGATACATGTGAGGCTTGGTTACGGGGCTGATGCGGAAAAGGAACTGAGGCAGGCGTTGAGTGCCGGGGCTGCAAGAGAGGAGATTCTACCTTATCTTGGGCGTGCATTGTTGTTGCAGAATCGTGGTGATTTATTGTTGGAAGAAACACTTGTGGCAAATTTACCGGAAAAGCCAGTGTTGTCAGCTTTGCGAGGCGAAGCTTATTTGATGGCTGGAGAGGTCGAGGATGCGAGAGCATCTATCCAGCAAGCGTTGAAAGCGGCTCCTGAAAATATTGAGGTTTTACTGGGTGCGGTTAAATTAGCGTTAGCGGATAAAAAAATAGTTGATGCGCATGCTTATTTAGAAAAGGTGCTGGAGCTCGATAGTGAGCATAGTCATGCCTGGTTTTTGAAGGGCGGGGTTGATTTTATGGGGGGGCGTCTAGCGTTGGCTGAGACGGCTTTTCAGCAGGCGATAAAACATGAGCCTGCCAATGTAACGACCAGTCTTTTATTTCTGGCTAATGCCAGTTTGGCAAGAACGCATCTTGCGCAAGGTAAGCATCAAGATGCGCTATCGCGAGTAGATGATGTTTTGCTGAAAATTGCCCCTGCGCACCCCTTACCTAATTACTTGCGTGCTTTGGCTTCATATCAGCTTGGGGATTATGAAGCGGCGGAGGGGGCTTTGCTTAAGGTGCTTAAAGCCGCTCCTAATGATAGTGGCAGCAAGTTGTTGTTAGGTGCCGTTAGCTATTACCAGGGGAAATTTGAGCAGGCTAATGCCTATCTTGTTAATTTTATTGCGGTGATGCCAGATTATATCCCCGCACGTAAGCTACTGGCTGCAACACGAATCAAATTACAGCAGCTTGAAGGCGCGATGGAAGTGTTAAAACCGGTTTTAGCACAAACGCCAGATGATGTTCAGTTACTTGAAATGATTGGTGGTGTAGCGTTGCAGCTGGGAGATTCGAGTGGGGCCAAAAAATATTTATCTCATGCGCTGAAGAAATCCCCTGAAAGTGTGGATGTCCGTATGAAATTAGCTTCTGTGCACTTGGTGGAAGGAAATCCAGATCTTGCGATTAGTGAGCTTGATTGGGAGGGTGAAGGGGATTCTGCGCTAAAAGGTGAGTTGGTGTTAGCAGCTGCTTACATGCAGAAAGAAGAGTTTAGTCAGGCGCGAGCATTGATAAATGATGTTGTTGATAAGCGGCCAAATAGCATTCCTGCGCATCAATTGTTGGCGCAACTATCAATAATGGAGGGGGATGAGGCGCAGGCGTTTGTGCATTTTAAGCGCGTGCTCGAGTTGCAGCCGAAGAATGTTAATTTAATGCTGTTGCTTGCGAATAAAGAAGAGAAAGATGGCGCTGAGGGCACCGCTAGAGAATTGTTAGAAAAGGTGTTGATATTGGAGCCGGGTCAAGTGGAGGCTGTGGTTAAGTTGACGTATCTTGAGGCCCGAGCGGGTAGGTGGGATGAGGCATTTACGCTGGCCAAGTCGTTAAATGGAGAAAAGATAGGAGTAGGCGGGCGTTTTGAGTTGGAAGGCAATCTTTTTATGCTTAGAAATGATTATGAGAATGCCTTTAAGAGTTATGACCAGGCCGTTAAGGCGAGCAGTTCTGAGCCTTTGGTGTTGAAGCGCTATCAGGCGCAGAAGCAGCTGGATAATGATGCCGCCATTGTTTTATTAGAGCGTCGAGTCGAAAGGTATCCTGCAAGCTTCAGAGTTAGGATGCTTCTGGCGACTGAGTATATGAATCACTCCCGTAATACGGAGGCTAAGGCTCATTTTGAATCAATATTGCAGGAGCAGCCTCGTAATCCAGCGGTTCTTAATAATCTTGCCTGGCTTTATACCGAAGAAAAAGATAGCTATGCTATTGATCTTGCTAAGAAGGCGTATGAAATTCAGCCGAATTCAGCAGCCATCTTAGATACTTATGGTTGGGCTCTGGTTCAATTTGGGGATAAGAAAATGGGGCTTGAGTTGTTAGAGGCTTCATTCGATAAGGCGCCTGAGGACGCGACTATTAGGCATCATCTGCAAGTCGCAAGGCAGCTGGTTAGGTGATATTGGTGTCGGTTTTTTTTACAGTTTATCTTGGTTTACTCGAGGGGTTTATTGTTTTGTTCATAAAATCAACGGGTTGAAGTCTTGGCATTGTTGTTGCATTGTACTGGGTAGAGTAGATATTTTTGGTAAATTTAGAGGTTTTAAAGAATATGAGTAAATTATTTAGCATTTTGTTTTTGAGTTTAATGATGTTTGGTACAGCTCAAGCAACGATAATTAATGGTGAAGTGCATATTAATGGTACGGCGAATGCAGATGATCCAACAAAAATTGTCTTCTCTAATTATTATGTTAGTGAAGCGACTGGGGATTTTGCTGATACGATCAGTCCTATGGCGTTTCCAAGTTGGGGTTCACCTGTGACTATGCAGGAGTTGGTTTTCAGTTCTTTGGGTGCATTATGGGAAGTTGGAAATTATACTTACACGTTGAGTGCGGTTGAGGGTGCTGGTACTGACCATGTTTTTGGTGTGGGTATTGTTAGCGACTCATCTAATACCTATGAAAATTCTACTGCTTATTTTGATTTGCATATGACTGGCGGGGCGTTGACTAACCTTAGTTTCACGACTTCGACATCAGTGCCTGAGCCTGGCACTATGTTGCTGATGGGATTAGGCATGTTATTTATTGCTGGCGGTGCTGCGGTTCGATCTAGAAGGGATGAGTCGTTAGGTGATTTAGCTGCTTCGTAGATATTTAATTACGATCTGAGTTTGCTGAGAAACCCTGGTCACATTTTAATGTGGCCAGGGTTTTTTTTTTTTAACAATTGAGCATAGAATGTGTGTTTGATTTGGTGTTGGGAGATATTATGAGAAAGGCTATTTTTAATGGATTGGTATTTTCCCCGGCTGGACGGCCTGTTCAGCAACAGAGCTTCTGCTTGTTAATACTATTATTATTGGTTTTGGCAGTGGCTGGTTGTTCTAAGTCGAATCTGACGCCAGTGGTGGATGTTGAAGTTGATTCCGTGTCGCCTTCATCAATTACGGGATACCAAATTGGGCCGGGTGATGTTATTGATATTTTTGTATGGCGAAACCCAGATGTCTCAATTACGGTAACGGTGCGTCCAGATGGTAAAGTCTCCTCGCCTTTAGTGGAAGATATGCACGCGATTGGTAAAACCCCTACTCAGTTGGCCCGAGATATCGAAGAGGTTCTTTCTTCATATATAAAACAGCCTGCCGTTACAGTGATAGTAAGGGAGTTTGGTGGGTTGTATAGCCAGCAGGTTCGGGTGGTTGGTGCCGCTGGCGCCCCGATGGGTGTGCCTTTTCGAGAAAAGATGACGTTGCTGGATGTTATGATTGCGGTGGGTGGTTTGACTGAGTTTGCTGCAGGAA
>Ga0316204_10008518_pt1 | contig 14184 bp, 13 predicted proteins | sample 6monrhotite_MG_2_FD_205661 | JGI IMG/M metagenome (GOLD analysis project Ga0316204, IMG submission 205661) | Microbial mat bacterial communities from mineral coupon in-situ incubated in ocean water Damariscotta River, Maine, United States -... | ecosystem: Environmental > Aquatic > Marine >...
TGCCTATAGTTATATTACTTAATGTTGCTTTTTAATCCCTTGGTAACATTGAGCGTCTGGTCCCCAATACCAGACGACTATTTTGCCCCGGAATAAAGTATGAAGTTCTACTTCTACTCTTCCCCATCCCAACCCCTATTTCCGGGGTTTTTTTTTGCCCTGAGGCTCTCAGTGAAACCATGGTTTTATGTAAACATAGTGCCATCTATTAAATAAAGACCGGCAGTTTTGACAGCAAAGAAAAATTCTAGAAGAAAATTAACCTAGCTCGAGAGACGTTCAGCTTACGTTCAGGTTTTTCATGCTAATTTCTTTATTAACAGGTAAAGAAAGATTATTTTGCTGGGAAGTCTAGCCAGTTGTCGAGAACCGATTGAGCTTCTTCTAAGCCGGTGCCTTTTAGAGAAGAAAAGAGCTGCACACTGACCGAGGAGAGCTCAGCGAGATCTCGCTTGACGCGCAACAGGCTGTTTTGGGCCGCGCCGCGTTTGAGTTTGTCGGCTTTAGTCAGCAAAATATGCACAGGCATATTGGCGTGCAGGCTCCATTGCAACATTTGTTGATCGTACTCAGTGAGAGGGTGGCGCACATCCATGAGTAAGATAAGTCCCTGTAATGATTGACGTTCTCGCAGGTAACGCTCTAATGAAATTGCCCACTCTCGTTTGACTTTGTCAGGCACTTTGGCAAAGCCGTAACCTGGCAAGTCGACTAATCGGCGGTCGTCATCTAGGCGAAAAAAGACTAAATGTTGAGTACGGCCGGGGGTTTTACTGATTCTGGCGAGTGATTTATGGCTTGTGAGGCGGTTCAGAGCGCTGGATTTACCCGCATTTGAACGACCAGCAAAGGCCACTTCACGACCAAGGTCTTCAGGTGCTTGTTCTGGTTTTGGCACGCTGATAAGAAATTCAGCAATGTTATAACGAGCAGGGTTATTGTGTGGTTTAGTCAACTTCTGGTTACCGGGTATGAGATAAGTTAGGTCTAGGGTATAATAGTTAAAGCTTGACCGCTGTATAATGGATTGCGTATATTGCAACCCAAATTTTTTTAAAAATGTCTGAGTAATTGGTCATTTTAGCATGTCGTAAAAAGAACATGTGTATAAATATAACAGAGCAAAATGCTTAATAAGGTGTAGGAGTCTTAAAATGAAAAAATTGGTTTCAGTATCTATAGTTTCAGCAGCTTTATTTGTTTTTATGTCTAGTGCTTTTGCAGATATGCGTACTTACCGTACAGCATGTGCGTCATGTCATATGACAGGTGCAGCAGGCGCGCCAAAAACAGGTGACAAAGCAGCGTGGAAAGCACGTATTGCACAAGGTATGGATACACTGGTTACACATGCAATTAAAGGTATAGGTGCAATGCCTCCAAAAGGTGGTCGCCCTAACTTAACAGATGATCAAGTCAAAGCTGTTGTTGCATATATGGTTGACGAATCTAAATAATATTAAAGGTAGTTAATTTCTCATGAACTATAAAACTCTAGTGACTGTTTTTGCTCTATTTAGCTTAGCGACAGCATCTAATGTTACTGTTGCTGCAGGAGATGCTAAAGCAGGTAAAGCTAAAGCGGCGAGCTGTGTTGCTTGCCATGGTGTAAATGGTAACAGTACAAACCCTGCGTGGCCAAAGCTTGCAGGTCAAAGCGCTGAATACATTAGTAAACAGTTAGCAGACTTTAAAGAGGGTAAAAAGCGTATGGCGCCATTGATGGTTGCTCAAGTTGCAAATTTAAGTAAACAGGATATGGATGACTTAGGCGCTTACTTTGCTCAGCAGACAGGGTCACAAGGTGGAGCAGATGAGAAGTTAGCTGCGGCTGGCGAAAAACTTTATCGTGGTGGTAATAAGAAAAAAGGAATTGCGGCATGTATTGCATGTCATGGACCTACAGGCGCAGGCAACCCTGCAGCAAAATTTCCTAAGTTGAGTGGTCAGCATGCTGCCTATGTTGAACAAACGATGAAAGATTTTCGTTCTGGCAAACGTCATAATGATATGAATAAAATGATGCAGAGTATTGCAGAAAAAATGAGCGACAAAGATATTAAGGCTGTTGCTTCATATGTTTCTGGTTTGTATTAATTCATTATTATTTTAACCATACATATTAGTTTAGTGGTTTAGTAAAAATGCAGTAGGTCATAAAAAAAAGGCGGTTTTTACCGCCTTTTTTTATGAAAATTACTTACCCCTATGAAATATAAGTTACAAGAAAAAAACTGTGAAAAAACAAAATAAAAAACATTCCCGCTCAGGTATTGTGCTTGAGTTTCTAGGCTCGATGAACCTTGCCATTACTATGCTAATTGCTATTGCTTTTGCATCAGTGATTGGAACAGTGTTGCAACAGAATCAACCTTATAATGATTACCTTCTAAAATTTGGCCCATTTTGGCATGAAGTGTTTCAAGCCATGGGCCTATATAATGTTTATGGGGCAGTATGGTTTTTGATACTTTTGCTTTTTCTGGTTATGAGTACAAGTGTTTGTATTTATCGCAATGCACCGGTCATGTTGAGAGGAATGAAAGAGTATCGATTAAACGTTAAAGAAAAATCGTTACGTTTAATGAGTAACTCTAAACAATGGACAACGGAAAGTTCATCTGAAAATACTGAAAAAAGTTTAATCGAATTTTTAGAATATAGCGGTTTTCGTACACGAACTAAAGACCATGACGATCATCGTGTGATTGCCGGTATGAAAGGTAAGTGGAATCGTTCAGGTTATATTTTTACCCATGTAGGTATTATTGTTCTTTGTATAGGTAGTTTTCTTGATGGCGGATTTGGTTTAACCGTTAAAGAATGGTCAGGCCAATTAATTCCTGAAACGCGTGACATTAGTGCAGATAAAGTGCCTGACACAGCACGTTTAAAACCGGGTGATTCACTCGCCTTTCGCGGTTCAATTTCTTTACCCGAAGGAACGTCAACAAATATTTTATTTTTAAATATACGTGATGGTTATTTAGTGCAAGAGCTGCCTTTTGTTATCGAGTTAAAAGATTTTCGTATCGAACATCATCAGTCAGGTGCTCCCAAATCTTTTGAAAGTGATCTTGTGATACATGATGATCAGTTAGATAAACCATTAGAAAGAACAATTTCAGTAAATCACCCTTTAATTTACCGTGGCTATGCAATGTATCAAGCAAGCTTTGGCGATGGAGGTTCAAAACTCTCATTGCAAGCGTGGCCTTTCCATAGTCAAAAAATTAATAAACTAGCCGTTGATGTTCCAGTTCATGGCAAAAGAACTTTAAACACTATAAATGGTCAGTATTCATTAGAAGTTGACGATTTCAAAATGTTTAATATTTTTCCAAATACTGAGGAAGAAAAAGCAGAAACTGGCAAGAGATTTAAAAACTTTGGTCCAAGTTTTACATTCAAGTTTCGTGACGCGACTGGCGCAGCAAAGGAATATCACAACTATATGTTGCCTGTAACGCAAAATGAACGGCGTTATTATCTAACCGGTATGCGCGAAAGTATTGGCCAACCTTTTCGTTATTTGCATCTTCCGGCGGATAAAGATGATAGTTTAAACCGTTTTATGGCATTTCATGCTTTATTGCATAATCAAGCCAAAGTAATGCAAATAGCACGTACTAGTGTAAATTCTGCAATGAGTGTAATGAACAAATCTAATCAAGAGCTACAGGGTGATGTAGTTAAATCTATGATGAACTTGCTTAATCTGTTTAATCAAGGTGGTTATGTTGCAATAGATGAAGATATTAGAAAGAAAGTCCCTAAAGATAGACAGGTTAAAGTTGCAGAAGCTTATGTTAAGATTTTACAAAATTTATTGCAAAATACCTTCTTAGAAGTTTTAAAAATTGAAGGAGTCGACACTTCTAAAGGTGTATCAGTAGAAGATAGTCTATTCTTTGAAGATGCTATTTCTGCATTTGCCGGTATAGGCGCATATGGTTCACCAGTATATTTTCAACTAGCTGATTTTAAACAACGTGAATCATCTGGTATACAAATAACACGGGCTCCTGGGACATCTACTTTTTACTTAGGTTGTTTAATGTTAATCGTTGGTATCTTTATGATGTTTTATATTTCATATCAACGTGTATGGGTTGTGTTAAAGCCAACTGATGGCAAATTGAATATTACCATGGCAGGTTCTGGTAATAGAAACGAACGCGATTTTTCAGCGGCATTTAAAGTATTAGTTGAGCAAGCAGAGAAATCGACAATAGAAAAAAATTAAAATATAAATGAATAATATAAAGACAGGTGATTATCATGTCAGTACCTAATGAATTTATGAACGGTCAAACACAAAATTCTTTTTTCAAGCAATTAAGTGTTTTTGATTGGGTGTATGGCGCACTCTTAGTTATAGGTAGTATTTTTGCATATCAAAAATACTCATATTTAATGGATGTGTATGAGGTTGGTATTTTATTCGGAGCAGCAATATCATTTATTGCTGTTGGTTGGTTATGGAAGCCTGCGCGAAATTTATTGTTTTGGGTCGGCATACTCAGTTTATTTTCCGTCAATCTTTATGGGACAGATTTAGCTTCTGCTGAAAACAAGTTCTTCTTACGCTTCTTATTCTCAGCTCAATCCGCAACGATGTGGATGAGCGCTTTATTTGTTATGGCAACAATCGCTTATTTTGTTGAGCTCATTACTGCGAATACTTTCACCGGCAAAGTCGCAACAGCAATGACATGGTCAGCGACAGCTATGGGGTGTATTGGTCTGTTAGCACGTTGGCGTGAAACCTATTTACACGGTATTGATATTGGTTACATCCCTGTTAGTAACTTATATGAAGTGTTTATTTTATTTGCCATCATTACAGCACTGATTTATTTATATTATGAAGAGAAATATGAAACACGCTCAATGGGTGGTTTTGTTCTTCTAGTGATTACAGCATCGGTCGCTTTTTTATTGTGGTATCACTTTGAAAAAGGAGCCTCTGAAATTAAACCGCTTGTTCCGGCGTTACAAAGTTATTGGATGAAAATACATGTCCCTGCTAATTTTGTAGGCTATGGTGCGTTTGCTTTAGCGGCAATGATTGGTACGGCCTATCTCATTAAAGATAAAGCATTACGATCGAACCCAAATGGCTTGGTAGCAAAAAGATTGCCTTCATTAGATATGATGGATGATGTCATGCATAAATCTATTGCATTAGGTTTTGCTTTTTTCACTATTGCTACTGTACTTGGCGCAATGTGGGCAGCTGAAGCATGGGGTGGATATTGGTCATGGGATCCTAAAGAAACATGGGCACTTATCGTTTGGCTAAACTATGCTGCTTGGTTACACATGCGCTTAATGAAAGGCTTGCGAGGCACTCCATTAGCATGGTGGGCAGTCATAGGCTTGTTTATAACGTTGTTTGCTTTCTTAGGCGTGAATATGTTCTTGTCAGGATTGCATTCTTACGGTGAGCTATAAGCTATACAGTACATAATAAAAAGCCCTGCTCATTGAGCGGGGCTTTTTGTTTAAGGTAATTGCTGCGAAATGACTAGCGCATAATGCCGCCATACATATATTGGTTAAAGCTGGCGATATCCATACTCACACCACGGAAAAGATGATCAAGGCTCATAATGGCTTGCTCGAGTAGCAGTACAGAAATATAAGGATGTTCAACACGCAAGCGGTTATACATGGTTTTAGAGATACGTAATAACTTGGTATTTGAACCCAAGGCACGAATTCTGGCAGAGCGGGGTTTATCGTCAAAAAAGGACATGGAACCCATTAGTTCGCCAGCCTCTAATTCACCAATTTCAACTTCTTTGCCTTGGTTATCATGAAATAGGCCGGTGACACCTTCAATGACAAAATATAGGGCATCTCCAATTTCACCAAAGTCAGCAATAATGTCACCTTTTTGATAGGAAACAGCTTCCGTGAATTCCAGAAAGGTATTAACTTCTCTTATAGTGAGAGATTCACAGAATTTGTTCTGGCAAAGCACATCGTTAATATCGAATTTTTCAGTGCTGCGTTGATGTGGCATGGTGGAACTCCTGTTGCTATATAAGGTCAAGATTAAAGTCTGTTTTGGAAACATTTTATGAGTAGACATATCGGCAGCTTGCGCTTGTTCCTGAGATTGAATACCCTAAAAATTAAAGTTTATTGTAAAGGAAATGAATAAAAATGAAATGTAAATTATTGATGACAGCTTTGTTGACTATATTACTCAGTCATTCTGCCATAGCCGCAATTGACGAAGGCATTGAGTATAAAAAAGTCTCTCCAGCACAGCCAACCATTACAAAAAATAAAGTCGAAGTGGTTGAGCTATTTTGGTATGGCTGTCCGCATTGTTTTCATTTTGAGCCTTACCTAGAAGGTTGGTTGAAGAACAAGCCTGAGAATGTTGTATTTTACCGTGTGCCAGCAGTGTTTAACGCAAAATGGGCATTACATGCACGTGCCTTTTATACCGCAAAATCATTAGGCCTTTTTGATAATGGCAAAACCGAATTCCATCAAGCGATGTTCGATGAAATTCATGTAAAGAAAAAACATTTGCACAGCAAAGAAGATGTTCAGAAGTTTTTTGCCAGGTTCGGCATATCAGCGGAAGATTTTACTAATACATTTGAGTCATTCGCAGTGAATACAAAAGTAAATCGCGCAATGACATTATCAAAACGTTACCAGTTGGATGGTGTGCCATCACTGATTGTGAATGGCAAATATCGTACCGATGGACCGATGGCGGGTGGCCGCAAAGGTATGCTGAAAGTACTCGACTTTTTGATTGAGAAAGAATCAAAAAAATAACTGTCATGGCTTAAGCTTTTATGGGCATAAGCCGATAGGTTTAGAATGTACTAGGAGCATCTCATGAAAGCTGCCGAACTATTTGTAAAGTGTTTAGAAAACGAGGGCGTTGAATACATCTTCGGCATTCCAGGTGAAGAAAATCTGGATGTGATGGACGCATTACTCGACTCTTCTATTGAATTTATTACTGTCCGCCATGAACAAGGTGCAGCCTTTATGGCTGATGTTTATGGCCGCTTAACCGGTAGAGCAGGGGTCTGCTTAGCCACGTTAGGACCAGGCGCAACCAATCTTATAACTGGTGTCGCTGATGCTAATATGGATCACGCTCCTCTTATTGCAATTGGTGGCCAAGCCAGTACGCACCGTTTGCACAAAGAATCACATCAAGTGCTCGATTTGGAGCTTATGTTCCAACCCATCACGAAATATTCTTCGCGATTACTCACGCCTGATATTATTACTGAGGTAGTGCGCAAAGCATTTAAACTGGCACAAACAGAAAAAATGGGTGCCTGTTTTATTGAGTTTCCGGAAAACATAGCAGAAATGGAAATCGAAGATGTGCCTTTGCGTGTAAAGCATGCACATCCCTCTGAACCACCCAGTGAACGTGTCGATCGAGCAGCTGAACTCATTTCTAATGCAAAAAATCCTATAATTCTTGCAGGCAACGGGGTTGTGCGTGGCAAAGCATGGAAGCAGCTTGGTCAATTTGCCGAAGAATTAAAAATTCCAGTAGCTAACACGTTTATGGCAAAAGGCGTTATTCCATTTAAGCATGACATGGCGCTAGGTAGCGCAGGATTACAAGCTAATGATTATGTCAGTTGTGGTTTTAGTAAAGCCGATGTCATTATATGCATTGGTTATGATTTAGTTGAGTATCACCCTTATCTTTGGCATCCGACTAAAGACCGCACCATCATTCATATTGATCATGATCCTGCAGAGGTTGATGCTTACTATCCAGTTTGCTGTGGTGTCGTAGGCGATATCAGACACTCGTTATTACGTATTATGGCATTAGCAAGTCCAAATACGGGTAACCACATGCGTGCCCTACGCAAAGCACTGATAGAAGATATGAATCAGCACAAAGATGACCACTCTGTGCCAATGAAGCCGCAAAAAATTATTTGGGATTTACGTACCGCAATGAATATGGAAGACATTGCGATATCAGATGTTGGCGCACATAAAATGTGGATGTCACGCATGTTCCGTTGTGAATATCCCAATACCTGTATTATTTCAAATGGTTTCGCCAGCATGGGTATAGCTGTACCAGGCGCGATAGGTGCCAAGCTTGCCTTTCCTGATCGTAGCATCGTTGCAGTAACAGGTGATGCCGGTTTTATGATGAACTCCCAAGAAATTGAAACGGCATTACGTTGTAATACACCTATCGTTATCCTTATCTGGAATGATTCTGCTTATGGTTTGATCGAGTGGAAACAAATGAATCAGTTTGGTCGTAAATCAAATATTGATTTTAATAATCCTGATTTTGTGAAGTATGCTGAATCCTTTGGTGCTAAAGGATATCGCATTGAAGATGGAGCTGATTTATTACCAACTCTTAAAAAAGCGCTTGCTGATAACACGGTCAGCGTGATTGATTGTCCTGTTGATTATAGTGAAAACTTAAAGTTAACGAGTAAGTTAGGCGAAATGGTATGTCCTATTTAAAATTAAGTAGCTCTGTAAATTAAAAGTGATTTAACGTGTCTGAAAGTATATTACGCATATTAAGTTATAACCTTCAGGTGGGTATAAAAACCAGTAAACCGAGTCAATATATTACCGGGAGTTGGAAACATTTAATTCCGCATTCACAACGCTTAAGTAATCTTGACGACACAATAGCTTTTTTAGAGTCTTACGATATAGTCGGATTGCAAGAAACTGATGCGGGTAGCCTACGTAGTAATTATATTAATCTTACAGAATACTTAGCCGATCGAGCAAGGTTTCCGCATTGGTATCATCAAGTCAATCGTAATTTAGGTCATCTCGCACAGCATAGTAATGGTTTACTGAGTCGAGTGCGTCCTTACAGTATAGAAAATATTCGCTTACCTGGTTTAATCCCTGGGCGCCAGGCGATACTGGCCAAATACGGTAGCGAAAAAGAGACCCTTGCTGTTTTTGTATTACATTTAGCATTAAGCAAGCGTGCACGGATGCGACAATTATCGATGATCAGTGATTTAGTCAATAAATATGAACATGCGATTGTTATGGGTGATTTAAATTGCAAAGTAAACAGCAATGAAATGCGACATTTGTTTAATGAAACAAACTTACATGAACCTTTAGAAGAGCTACAAACCTTCCCAAGCTGGCGACCTCGACATCACATTGATCATATTCTTATTACTTCTGAACTTGAGGTGGTGAAAGCCAAAGCGCTTAAACATATTTGTTCGGATCATTTACCGATAATGATGGAAGTAAAATTACCTGAAACAATCGTTTTTAAACAGAAATCATTAGTTACAGAAGTGGCTTAATATGGCTAAAAATAAATATACAGAAATCGATGAAGACTCAGGCTCACAAGATAAATGGAAACAAAAGTATTTATCGAGTTTAGAAGATCTAGAACAACAAGAAATTAAATGGCGCGATAGCGAAAAAAATCTACGTGCATTAATTGTTCATTTAACAAGCGCTTCTGACACCTCATCTGAAAAACTCAACAATCAACTTTCTATATTACGAGATGCTGTTCAAAAAGGGGTTGATGCAAATAAGTTAAAAAAAGCGATAGATGAAGTATCCGATAGTATATTGGGCTTGCAAGCTATTCGTAATAAAAACAAAAATCAGCAAGTTGAACAATTTAGTGCTCTAGTAGAAAAAATAAAACCCGCTGGAAAAATTGAAAAAAAATTAGCCAAGTTATCAAATCAAATATCCAAAGTAGAAAATATAAAAGAAATTTCTCCCTATATTAATGAACTTGCCAAATTGCTTGTGTATGGATTGTCATTAGCAGATAAAAAGAAAGATAAAGGCTTTATATCTTCATTATTAGATAAAAAGAAAGATGAGCCTACACAAGAAGTCATTGTTGAGAAAATAACGGAAGTTAAAGAAGTAACATCAGAATTAGATTTAAAAAATGCCGTCGACAGCCTGATTGCATTACTCGATAAAATGATTTTACCAGGAAATTTACAAATTGAAGCAAACTTAGTTAAGCGTCAATTATATAAAAACATAGATGAAAATATTTTTATTAAATCGTTAGAGCAAACAGTTAGTATTACCGCTGATATTTTAGACAGAGTAAAAAAAGAAAAAAAAGAAATAGAAGAATTTTTAAAGCAATTAACAGGGAGGCTACAAGAGCTCGATAGAGATATTAAAGAGACAGCAAAAATTAGAGAATTAACGCATCAACATGGTGTAGAGATGACAGATGTCATGAAAACAGAAATGACCACCATTGAAGCGGGCATTAACAACATTAATAATCTTGATGAACTAAAAACAGCCATACAGTCCCGTGTTATTTTATTGCGTAATCATGTCGATAGTTTTTTACTCCATGAAGGAGAAAAAAATAAAGAAGCTGTTTCTATAATTCAAGAACTAAGAGATCAAGTTAAAGCCATGGAGCAAGAGACGGAAGATCTTAAACAGCAAATCGAAAAAGAACGCCAGCAAACTTTGCGAGATGTATTAACAGAAATACCAAACCGATTAGCTTATGAAGAAAGATTAAGTTTGGAATTGGCAAATTACCGACGTAATCAGACACCTTTTACACTGGTAGTATGGGATATCGATTTCTTTAAAAAGGTGAATGATGTCTATGGTCATGCTGCGGGAGATCAGGTGTTAAGATTAGTCTCATCAATACTAAACAAAAATATGCGAGAGACTGATTTTATTGCACGATACGGTGGTGAAGAGTTTGTATCGATTTTACCTGATACTGATATCAAAGCAGCAAAGTTAGTAACTGATAAACTTAGAGAATTAATTGCAACAAGTAATTTTCATTTTCGTGAAGAGTCGGTAAAAATTACTGTTTCTGCAGGTTTTGCAGAAATTAAAAATAATGAAGATGGTGAAAATCTATTTATACGTGCAGATAAGGCATTGTACAAAGCAAAAGAAAGTGGCAGAAACAATTGTCAGGTGGCTCTTTAAAATCAATAGTAAATTCCTCAGTGTGAAATGCATCAACCTTTTATCAGCTTAACATCACAAAACGACGCTTCAATTGTTAAACAAAGTAACTTAGATGTGTAAAAGTCTAAAGATCTTATATAGTTATAATAAGATTCATAATAATGGACGGAATATGAAATCTATATATTATAATTATCAGTTTGATTTTCCCGATGGACATAAAAAAACATTTTATGTTGATTTTGATAAAAAGAGTTTAAAGTCAGAACTATCTGAAGATAAAGAATATCCTGATTGGACTCAATTAGAATTTAATCAATGTAAGAATTGTCCATTAACTAGTGAAGACTACCTGTACTGCCCTTTAGCGATAAATCTCGTACCGATTATTTCCTGGTGCAAAGATCTCGCTTCTTATGATGAAGTTGATGTTACCGTCACATCTGCAGAAAGAGAAGTACATGCACACACTAGCTTGCAACGTGCCATTAGTTCTTTATTAGGTTTGTTAATGAGCAGTAGTGCTTGTCCAAATATGAAATTTTTGAGACCGCTAGCGCGATTTCATTTACCTTTAGCCACGCATGAAGAAACAATATATAGAACAGTATCCTCTGCTTTTTTACAACACTATTTTAGTAGTGAAAAAAGGAGTAGTAATGACGCATTGTTAAAATTAAAAGAGCAATATAAAGAATTGCAAAATATTAATTTATTTGTTGCTAAACGAATTAAAACCGCAATAAGAAAAGATGCCGCGGTGAATGCATTAGTCATTTTAGATGTACTATCGAAAAGTGTTTCATATAGTATCGATGACTCACTACAGAAAATAAGATATGTGTTTGAAAATAATGATGAAGCTGGAATGGTTTATAGGATGATTTAGTAAATAAATTGAATAAAGATCAAATTTAGTCTATATAATACGTCATACTATAATGAGAGGGTTCGTACTATGTTGAATGTCTTACGCCGAAATCGATTCATTGCTTCATTACTCATGGTATCTATATTTTTAATTTCAGTTCAACCAGTAGTTAATGCTGCTATTGTCAGTACTTCTGATTTAATTGCAGAACAACAGCTGCATGTTGATCATGAGTATTTAGTTGGTTCGCTTGAGCGAGAGGAAATTAAAGTTGCATTAGTGAGTCAAGGTGTTGACCTTGAAATGGCAAAACTACGCGTTACCAGTATGACAGATGCGGAAGTGCGTACTTTAAATGCTAGGATAGAAGAATTACCTGCTGGAAGTGGTGTAGTGGGTACGATTGCATTTATATTGATAGTTTTACTCGTAACAGATCTTACGGGAGTGACAGACGTTTATCCATTCATAAACTAAAAATCGTCTATGACAGTGCTTAAGAGTGAGCCCGTCAGAATTTTATTGTGCGGGTTTATTCTTGTCATTTTTTCTGGTTGTAGCTCCATAAAGTTACAGTCAAAAAAATTATTAGATAATAAGCCAAGTGAATTTATAAAAGCTCAAGAACTAACCAGAGTAAATTTTAATCCTCAACGTGAATATGAATGTGGCCCGGCATCACTTGCTACTCTTTTGCAATGGCAAAATTTAGATATTACTGACACAAAACTTGTCTCTGAGATTTATATTCCAAATATAAAAGGCAGCTTGCAAGTTGAGATGTTAGCAACAACGCGTCGTTATAATTTAATTCCCTATGTCATAGAGAAAAAGATGACAGCATTGATGGAGGAAATAAAAGCTGGGAATCCAGTGTTGGTTTTACAGAATTTAGGTTTAGAGTCATATCCCTTGTGGCATTATGCTGTCGTTATTGGTTATGACTTAAACAAAAATCAGATAATATTACGTTCAGGAGAGATAGAGCGGCATGTAAATTCATTTTCTTTATTTGAACGCACATGGCATCGTGCAAATTATTGGGGATTCATTGTGCTGCCCAAGGATAAACTTCCAGCAAGTGGTAATGCTTTTGATTACTTAAAGAGTGTTGCACCGTTTGAAAATTTAAAAAAATTTGATTTTGCTCTAGGTGCGTATAAGTCAGCGCTACAAAGATGGCCTAATGATAAACATTTATTGATGGCCGCCGGGAATGCTAGTTACTTATCTGCAGATTTAGTGGGTGCAAAAAAATTTTATCAAAAAGTGGTATCAAGTTGGCCTTTCTACGCTCCTGCTTTAAACAATTTAGCCCAGATATTTTACGATAATAAAGACTTTTTGAAAGCGGAAGAACTTATATCAAGAGCAATAAATCTTAATGATAAACATCAAAAGACTTATAAAGAAACGTTAGAAACTATCAGAGAAAGGTAAGTAATTGTTGTAGTCTAAGTCTACTAGTCGATAATAATAAGTTGGCGCGCCTGACAGGAGTCGAACCTGTGACCTTCGCCTTCGGAGGGCGACACTCTATCCAACTGAGCTACAGGCGCAGTGAGCGGGGTAGTATAACAGATAATAAAAGCCTGATTCCCTAAAGCATAGAGTACAAATGGTATATTTTGGTGCAAAAGCTTTTCTGCTAGCACATATATTGCACAAATTAGCTCACTGAAACTTCAGTTTTGATTAACTTAAATTATACTTTAAGTTGTTGAAAACAAATGCATTAGTATTTACGATACATGCTTATAAAGCTTATTGGCTTGTAATTTGCTAATTGTACATAGGTGCTAATATAGCAAAGTGATTAGGGACGACCCAGATCACCTGGTTGACTGTACGGGACGACCCGTTAGTGACTTTTCCATGTCTAATATTTTCAAAAATGCGGATGCTCTCAGGCCGAATTTGATCGCGGCTTTCTATGTGACAGCAGGATACATTAGTGGATTGCTGTTAATGCTTTCTTCTTCTTTCTTATTAAATGCTTTAGGTGTTGTACTCTTTGCGCACGTCATGATAATAGCCGCCTATTTTGTGCATGAGTGTGCGCATAATACCTTATTTAAAAATAATCGTTATCATCATTGGCTGGGTGAAATTCTGTTATGGATTTGTGGTGCAAGCTATAGTGATTATGAAGCGATAAGACATAAGCATATGCGACATCATACTGATCGTGCTGATGTTGTATCATTTGACTATAGAGTTAAAATTCTTCAATACCCAAAGCTTCTTAAAGTTATCCAATTTTTAGAGTGGATGTATATTCCAGCAATGGAAATTGCAATGCATGTGCTCGTTATCATCATACCTTTTATTAAGAAAGATCGACACCAGTTCCG
>Ga0316204_10008519_pt1 | contig 14184 bp, 7 predicted proteins | sample 6monrhotite_MG_2_FD_205661 | JGI IMG/M metagenome (GOLD analysis project Ga0316204, IMG submission 205661) | Microbial mat bacterial communities from mineral coupon in-situ incubated in ocean water Damariscotta River, Maine, United States -... | ecosystem: Environmental > Aquatic > Marine >...
CGAACGCGCAACCAAGTTGTCAGACGACAACGGTGCCGGTTCACTGACAGCGCTTCCGATCATTGAAACGCAGGAAGGCGATGTTTCGGCTTACATCCCGACCAACGTGATCTCGATCACCGACGGTCAGATCTACCTCGAACCAGAACTCTTCTTCTCGGGTGTACGCCCGGCGATTAATGTGGGTATCTCGGTTTCGCGTGTGGGCGGTGCTGCTCAGGTGAAAGCGATGAAGAAGATCGCTGGCTCGCTGCGTCTTGATCTCGCGGCGTACCGCGAACTCGAAGCGTTCGCACAGCTCGGTACCGATCTCGACAAGGCGACCAAAGCCCAGCTCGATCGCGGTGCTCGAATGGTTGAGCTGCTCAAGCAGCCTCAGTTTGTGCCGTTCAATGTGACCGACCAGATCATCTCGATGTATGCGGGCACCAAGGGCTTCCTTGATACCGTCGAACTCAATAAGGTCGATGCGTTCGAGAAGGGGATGTCCGAGTACTTCCAGACATCTGCCAAGGGCGTCTGGGACGCGATCGACGAAGCCAAGACGATCAATGACGATACCGAAAAGCAACTCGTTGACGCGTTGAACAACTTCAAAGCGGGCTGGAACGGCTGAGTTAGCATTCTATATCGACAAACATTACCGCCGAATGGCGGTTTTTTTGTATACATGTTGAGTGTATTTTGTAATATGGATGTAAGCCAGAATAATCGCTGATGAGTTAGATTGGTCCGCGGGACAGAACTGGTACGGTTGTGAATCTGAGAGGAGTTGACATTGAAGTACATTGCAGGATTGATCTTGTTGCTCGGGATGGTGTCAAGTGCCGGGCATGCCCAGCAAGCATCGTTCTCTGAGGAGTTCAGCCTCTCGCTCCAACAAAGCGCTTCCGATCAGAGCTCATTCGTGAGCGATCAGATTGCGATATCGCTCGATCCTGGGATCCCCGGTTTCGTTGTCGAGAATATACGTGTGACGGTCGTGCTCGATGACGCCTTCGCGTTTGTTGATACGAATCAGGGGCTGGCCGCCGCAGATTATTCTGCGGGATTATTCTTCTCAGGCCCGAGCCTGAGTGTGCCTCAAGGGCAGTCCTACTTCAGTGGTGGAATAGTAGGTGATCAGGTTGTGAGCTACCCCCCGTTTGTCGAGGGCGAGACCCTCGAGCGCCCGAAGGTGGATGTATATGACTTTGCAAACGGCAACATACCCGATACGATGACCTTCTCGGGTTTCTTGAACGCGTACCCCGCGATTCCGGCTCCGCCGTTTACATTCGGGAGTGCCCAGGTAAACGTGCGTGGTACGGTCTATGTGACATTCAATGTTGAGGCAGTTGAACTTGTTCGTGTCGTCGATATCACCCAAGGGTGCAGCACAGACGAGTGTATTGCAAACTCGGTCCTCGATATTGCAGAAATACGCGAATCCACGATTGACAAAGGTTTGCCCTTGGCACACGCCGAGGAGGTAGATGGGTCGGTCGTGGCGTTCACAGACGGAGTCGGTGATCCATTCCCGCTTTTCCCAAACGCACAGCTATTTCTCGATGATGAGATTTTGTTTACTGGCAACTCATCGATACGGATAGTTTTCGAGGATGGTACTTTGTATTCATACTCTCAGAACTCCGGGGTTACCCGGATGAAAATCACCAAGACTGGTTCCCGTCTGCTGCCACATTCGGGTGCAGAAGACGATCTCACTCCGAGGTTAGTCGTTGTCTTAAATCCAAAGGGCTCGATTGGGTTTGATGAGTACCTGAACACGGAATCAGAAGCGTTGTATGGCACCGTAGGCGTGTATCAGCGTACATCTCGGATGGCAGAGACGGCGACTCAAGAGTTCGTACGCCCGTTCGATGCGCAGAGCGACCCATTTCAGATCGGGTTTGATTACGCGCTGCTCCATGAAGACATGACGATGGAGGTGCTGCTCGACAACATCCTCGTCGGGACATTCACGCGAGAGGTCGGAGAACCCGATCCAACCGATTTCACGCACGAGGTCATCGATATCGACGAGGAGAACGGGCTTATGCTCGGCCCAGTCGAGCTGCGTTTCCGGGTCACGGGGCCAGTCGGTAGCGAGTTTCTCATCGACAATGTTACGGGACCGGATTTTTACGATCCTGGGTTTAACTTTGGTATTGGGCACTGGTTCACCCGTGGTGGCGAGATGGTGCTAGCGGGTGTGGTGTACAACGAGTTGTGTCCGGGCAACGGCGACTTTGATCGCGATGCGCAGCTCGCGGTGCCCTCGAACCCGCTCGATATGGTCAAGGGCGATGTGAACCTTGATGGCAAGCCGGACATTGTTGTGCTCACAGGCGATCTCTTTGACACCGGCGGCCCGACAGCGATCACCGTCATGCTCGGGGATGGTGTAGGCGGCTTCAGCGCAGGCACCGATTACCCGCTCGAAGCGCCCGCGATCCGCATCGCGCTCCACGATGTAACGGGAGACATCTACCCCGACATCGTCTTCATCAGCCAGTCGGGGAACGAGCCCTCGCCCACGAGCTACAACGATGGCATCAATCTCATGGTAAACGACGGCGCGTCGGGGTTCGGCTCGCCGACGACCATCTCGCAGAACCCGTCGGATCAGCCGTTCGTGAACTCGTTTACGATCACGGATGTGAACAACGACCAGGTCCTCGATATACCTTACTTCACCGGTGTGGGTATTGAAATGCGAGTGCTCATTGGTGATGGCAACGGAGGTTTTAGCGAACCCAACCCGGGATTGTCACTCGGCTCCCAGATCGTTGGCGCGATGATCTCCGGCGATTTCGATGAAGACGGTGACTTAGATCTCGCTATCGGGTACTCGACTGGCAATGTCGAGTTGCTCAATAACGAAGGGACTGGCATCTTCTCACGCGGCACTGTTCTGACAACAACGAACGAGGTTCGCCAGATCATCGCAAACGACTTCAACGATGACGGGAATATTGATTTGGCCGTGCGTCACTGGTTACAGAGCCCTGAAGCGATACACATCTTTCACGGGGATGGAGCGGGCGCATTTGCCCCGACCCAGCAACTTGTCAGCGGCCTGTCCGCATTTAATCGGATTACTCAGATGAAAGCGGGAGACATCGACAACGATGGTGACCGTGACCTTGTTGTGATGGCTCAGAACTCGAACTCACTCACAAAGCTCGTGAATGATGGCACAGGAGTTTTTAGTGAAGAGATCATCGCTGGAGACTTTGTGTCGCTATTCGCACATGGGCGTGGACTTGTGCTGATCGATGTTGATCGCAACGGCTCACTCGACGTCATAGGTGATGACGGTTTCAACCAAACTATTAGCGTGTTTAAATCGCAATGCAGAACGCTGTGCATCGCCGATCTCACTGGCGACGACGAACTCAACTTCTTCGATGTTTCCGCCTTCCTCCTTGCTTTTAACTCGGGCGACACGATCGCCGACTTCACCAACGACGGCGAGTTTGATTTTTTCGATGTGTCAGCATTTCTCCAAGCTTTTAACGCGGGTTGTCCATAACCACTGTCGTTGATCATTAAATCGAGAATGGGCCATTCACAATTCTCCGAGATGTGCGTGATTTGTTATTCAATTTCGAATAGCTTCGTGTATGTTGTGTAAGTGCCATTTTTACATTTTCATACATGGAGATTCATATGCGATTTGCCAAGATAATAAACACAACCACAGCACTCATCTACATTGCAGCAGCAGGAGTGTCTTCCGCACAAGATTTCTCTGGAACACTGGGCACGCCAGGGTTCTCCGGCTCATATATCGCAGATTTTGCAATCCATAACGACGGCTCAGTAGAATCAATATTCGCGGCAGGTTCATTTTCGATCATCGGTGGTGGTGCCGGTGGATCACAGATCGCCCGGTGGGATGGATCGGCATGGCAGCCCGTAGGTTTAGGACTCTCTGGTGGTTACACAAACGCGATCACATCATTCCAAGGCGACCTTGTTGCTGCAGGATATTTCGACAGCGCTGGTGCGATCGCTGGCAGCGCCAAGCTCGCTCGCTGGGATGGCGCAAGTTGGAACTCGATGGACGCCCAATCTGAGATATTCCTCAACTCGTTTTGGGATCTCGAAGTCTACGACGATGGGATCACAGGTGAGCAACTCTACATCGCGGGCAACTACGGCGATCTCAACGGTAACGCAGCACTCGATCACATTGCCAAATGGGACGGTAGTAACTACTCAGCAGTCGGAGGCACCATCGGGGGCGCGGTCCCACTTATCGTCCTTGATCTCCACCAAGCCGATCTCGGATCTGGGAACCGCTTGTATGCCGGCGGACGATTCCTCACTATCGGCGGGATTTCAGCACTCAATGTCGCTGAATGGGATGGCTCAAGCTGGAACGCAATGGACGATGGTCTCTCACGAACTTCGGGGTTTGCACAGATACTTCATATGGCTACTTGGGATGATGGTTCTGGCGAAGCCCTCTATGTTGGTGGCCGCTTCAACATCGCTGGAGGATCAGCGGTGTCTACCAACATCGCCAAATGGGACGGCATGACATGGTCCTCGATGGGCGACGGATTTGATGGGGATGTACACGAGCTCGTCATCTTCGATGATGGTTCTGGAGAAGCTCTCTATGCGCTAGGCAACTTCGATCTTTCGGGCGCAACCGTTATCCCTGGTATTGCGAAATGGAATGGCTCGGCATGGGAAGCCGTCAATACCAGCACTGATGGCAGTATTTTCACAGGAATCGTCTTTGACGCCGGTGAAGGCGAAGCCCTCATCATCGGAGGCGGATTCAGCAACATTGGGAGCACTCCTGCAAACCGTGTTGTGTCGCTACTCTCGGCAGGATGCGCCGCGGATTTCACCGGCGATGGAAGCCTGAACTTCTTTGATGTCTCCGCGTTCCTCACCGCGTTCCTAAACCAAGAAACGCAAGCCGATTTCAATAATGATGGAAACTATAACTTCTTCGATGTTTCCGCGTTCCTCGCCTCCTTCAGCGCAGGCTGCCCATGAGCAATGCATCTTGCTGATTACATTCGATTGATTTCAAATCTTTGATTCAGCACAAAACCAACCACAAAGGATGGGTTTTAGTTTCAGTTGATGCTTGTTTCTGGTATGTTTGAGCGATCAAAAGAGAGGGAAACGATGCGGAAAATTCATCGAGTAGCGGTTTACGTTGGATTTGTTTTTGCATGCACCGCCTTGGGGCAAACACAGATCCCTGTCAAGCAGGTTGCTGCGCCGCCAAACGAGATTGTTACGGGTCTTGTCAAGCTTCCCGATCCGGTTGAGTTGGGTGTGACCTCTAACACAGCGTTATTCGAGATCGATCCACAGCGAGCCGATGAGAACAGGAAAGTTAGTTTCGGGATCCCGTTGATGCTCGGCGAGGGGCGCGGGCGTGTGATATTCCTTCCGGCTGAAGATGATGCCTGGGTGGGCATCGTGACCTCGACCAATCTCGAAGGACAGCAAGACACAAAGGTCCGAACCGATGAGCAGCGCGAGCTCGCCGGAGTGTCGCGCGTGAAGCACCCGCTGCCGTGGAACAACAGCGGGCGAGAGTTCGATGCGATCGTGCTGCCTGGGGATCAGGATGCGATGCAGATTGAGATTGAGCTCAAGAAAAATGTCGGCGGGTACATCCTCGTCGATCAGCTGCCGGATCGTTCTCTGTATACCTATGTCAAGCAGCGTCGCACTCTTGTCGACAGCCCGATCACGCTCGCCAACTCGCTCAGCGACGGCTCGAAGATAGTGACGCTCGGCGCTGTAGTGCGTTCACCTGATGGCGTGAGTGAAACAATTGAAGCGGAGCTTGATTCCGCAGAGTTTTCATTCACACCAACGCAACCAGGAAAATATTCTGTCCATGTCTACGCCGAGTACGCCAATGATCAGAACTGGTCGATTGTACTCACCACACAGCACCTGATCGAGGTCGAAGAATCGGCACCATCACTGAGAGCCGCGACTGTCGAAATTCTCGATAACCAAATCATGATTGGGTTTGATGCTGGAGAGCCTGATCGTCGGGTAATCGTTGCTGCAGAAGTTTGGGGCCGGGCGGATGGCAAACTGATACCAGTATGCTGGCTATCGCGAATATGCGACGATCAAAGATCACTCTCGCTTGATCCGAGATGGATCTCACTAGCCGGGGCAGATCCCGAATCACTCGAACTCCAGCAGATTCGGGTACATGATGTAGATTCTTTGGTTCCCCTCGAGGTTGTTCGTCGTATGGATCTTGAACTACCGGCCATTGAGCTTCCCGCTGCGCCCTCATCGATCACGCAGGACATGTTGCAAGGGCGGTTCTCGCAACCGGTTCTTATCTCATCGAAGCTTGAGGATTCGGCGCAGCGTGGAACGCTGGCGGGGGGGCATCGTTTGTTGCTTCTGCACGGCTATTGCTCGGATGGTAATCCATTCACGACATCTCATTTCAATGGCGACGTCGCAGTCTTTCACGATCCATTCATGAGCAGATCCCATGACGCGTTTGCTTTGGAAATTCTCGCACAGACTGCTCCGATGAAATCGTTTGGGGTAGCGGCCCATTCGCAAGGGGGGATGGCGTCTCTGCACCTCTATACATATTATTTCTCTGGGATGGACTGGGCGCGCGGCGAAAGATTGATCCAATCCGTCGGCACTCCCTACCAAGGGACAGCTCTCGCAGGCAACGCGGCGGTGCTCGGAGATATTTTCGGCTTTGGTTGTGGCGAGAACCCCGACATGACCTACACAGGCGCGGCAAACTGGCTCTCGCTTATCCCAACTTCTTCGCGGCAGATGGTCTGGTATTACACCACTTCCTTCGAGGACCGCCCGTTCTTGTTCGACTATTGCAACATCATCACAGATCTTCTGCTCAGTGATCCAGACGATGGAGTAATCGAGCGTAGCGCAGGGCAACTCCCTGGTGCGTCCAACGAGGGCCATATCGAGGGATGGTGTCACACAGCAGGTATGCGTGACCCAGCTCAATGTACCGATACAAATCGCAATCAACAGATCAACACGAGGGCACGACGATGATATGTACAAATGCTTCCGCATTCATTGCAGTGTTATTTATCGTGATACAAGCAAACGCAGATGAATCCTGTGTATTTCCAAGTGCATCAGTTCCAGATAACGATCCTGCAGGGCTTGCCATCCCGGTAGAAATCATCGCGGGCGCAAGCGAGATAATCAGCACACTGGATGTTTCGATTGAGATAACGCACTCGTGGGTGGGGGATCTCTTGGTCACGCTTCAATCTCCCAGCGGGAATGAAATTGTCTTGCTCGATCGTCCAGGAATTCCTGCTGTTGGATTCCCCGGTCCGTTCGGTTGCGGGGGTCGGGATGTCGATGGGATTTTTAGTGACAGCGCGAGCACTCATGCAGAAGATGTGTGTTCATATTCAGCGCAGCCTGTCATTGTTGGGCAGGTCTTGCCAAGTGAACCATTGAGCATGATGACTGGTGAGTTGGCTTCGGGGACATGGGTGCTCACTGTGTCCGATCATTCTCAATATGACATCGGCACGCTCATCTCTGTGTGTTTGATAACAAGTACGACTTCATCTTGCACGTCTGATCTGAATGGGGATGGATTACTCAACTTCTTTGATGTGTCTGCCTTCCTCAGTGCATTTAGTTCGATGGATAGTGTGGCTGATATAAACAACGATGGTGAGTTCAATTTTTTTGATGTCTCCGAATTTCTCGCAGCCTTCATTGCTGGGTGTCCTTGAACAAACGTCAGGTCGGTGTTTGATAGGGCCAACGGCCGCATAGTGGTCTCAATTGCTCACAGATTGACTTTTCAGATTGATTAATTCACACAATTCCGGTACATTGACCAGATCCGCACCGTTCTTGGTGCGGATCTGCATCTGTTCTGGGTGCTGCGTGTTGTGCGTGATTATGCGTGCGTCGGAATCATCTTTTGAACGAAGTGTCTTGAGGCTTCGTTCTTGTCTTCATTCGTTATGCGTGGTGGGTCTCATCTCGCATGAAAAGATATACATCCAGAGATCTTCAAAAGATTCTGGACAACAGGAGTACTAGAGAATGTTCAAATCAATAGTCAGTGGTGTCGGTACGCTGTGCGTGTTGGCATCCCTTGCATCAGCACAGGTCCAATCGATCAAGATCAGCGGCTCCCAAATAGAGCACGAAATGGTCAAGGATGTTGCGCCGGGTGAACATGTTCGGATCGAACGGATGGTGATTCCGGATGGGATGATCGATCTCGAGCTCGATCGCGTTGAAGTTCTCACCGCAGACGCCCAGCTTGTTGTTGGCACGAATGAAGGCTTCATAGATTTGGCTCGCCCAGAAGTTGTAGTGCTCTCGGGTATTGTCGCCGGCAATGCCGACTCAACTGCATACCTAGCGATCTCGCCATATGGAACCAATGGATTTATCGATCTCAACGGAGAGCTCATCTCGATTTCCACTGGCCCCTATGCCCAAGGAAAAGATTTGCTCAAGGCACTCAAATCAGCTCGCATGGAAGATGTGATCAATCCGGAAGACGCACCCGAGATTTGTGGGTACACACAGGGCGACGCAGCTCTCGAGCCATCTGGCCCGGCAATTGAATATGTTCCGAGTGCTGATAGAGGAGCTAGCACCTGTCGGATCGCGGGCATCGCGGTCGAGACAGACTGGGAGTTCACCGACCGGCTCTTCAACGGCAACACGAACGCATCGGCAGCATATCTTGTTTCGTTGGTGGGTGCGATTTCTGAAATCTACGAACGCGATGTCAATACACGTATGGCCATCCCGTTCATGCGCGTATGGGCAGATGATTCTGATCCATATTCACCAGCCGCAGGAGACCCGCTTGATCTTGTTCGCGCTGAGTGGAACTCCAACATGACAAATGTTGATCGAACCGTGGTGCATTACTTTACCGGCCGTCAAGATACACCCTACGGGGGCGTGGCGTATGTGTCCGTATTGTGCAACGGCAGCTTTGGATACGGTGTATCCGCATATCTTGATGGCTCATTCCCGTACCCACTCGTTGATCACAATGGTGGAAACTGGGATGTTGTTGTTGCGAGTCACGAGCTCGGGCACAATTTTGGCACCGGGCACACTCATAACTATTCCCCGCCGATTGATGGCTGTGGAAACGGTGATTGTTCAAACGCTTTCGGTGGCACAATCATGTCGTACTGCCATACATGCTCTGGCGGGCTGACAAATATTGTTCTCGGGCTTCACCCCCGTGTACAAGACACAATCATCGGATACATGGATCAGGTCAACTGTGATCTAATCGGTGAGGGCGTGAGCGCTGTGGCTGATAACGTAGAAACTCTACAAGATACACCTATCGAAATCGATGCACTGGCAAATGATGAAGCGCAATCTTGCGATGCATTCGTGCTCGAATCCTTTGATAACGTGTCAACCGGTGGTGGTGAAGTAGAGTTGCTCGCAGGGCAGGGACCCGGTGGGAGAGACATGTTCATGTTTACTCCTGCTGAAGGGTATTCGGGACCTGATGAGTTCAACTACTCAATCGCTGGCGCATCAGGTTCACAGTTTACAACAGTCACTGTCGACGTGCGGGCTCTGCGTCCTGCTGACGATCGGCTCAATCCGATCGCGGGTCTTGGCGTTGAATATTTCGAGCTCTCAAGCCCGTCTGTTCTCCCAGATTTCAACTCGTTGACACCGTACGCGACCGATGTGACTTTAGATGTTTCGTTCCCGTCAACCTCGGGTGATTTTATGACCTCGAACAGGGCTGACGGCGTTGGTGCGGTGCTGACCGGGTATGTCTGGGCGTTGCTCGACGGCGTGTACACATTCACAACGAACTCTGATGATGGATCGCGGCTCTACATCGGAGACGAACTCGTTGTCGATAACGACGGATTGCACGGTATGGTTTTACGCGGGGGGACTATCCCGCTTAGCTTTGGTTGGCACCAGATCCGGATCGAGTTCTTTGAGAACGGCGGCGGCGCTGGGCTCATCGCAACAATCCAAGGTCCGGGATTCCCTCAGCAAGACCTCCAGGGCGTTTTCCTGACGCATGAATCGAACACGCAGTGCTCGATCGCGGACATCAATGCGGACGGAGCGATCGACTTCTTTGACATCTCTGCGTACCTTGAACTGTTCAATACTGGCGATCTGGATGCGGATTTCAATGGAGACGGAGAGCTCGATTTCTTTGATGTCTCAGCGTTCATTCTTGAGTTCCGTGACGGATGCCCGTAATCTAATCCGAGTACGAATTCTTTAACCATTAAGCCCCGGATCAACTCGATCCGGGGTTTTTGTATACCAACACCCGTTAGTCGAATGAACAAAGGGCAACGGGCAAAAATTTTACTGTTCGTTTTAAGAATTATGAGGGACTCTCACAGGGTTTCCTTTAAACTGTGAGAACAATTACGCCTTCAGGGAGACCGCAATGCATATTCAAAGACCTATCGCTGTTTCATTTGTTTTGACATTAGCTGGGTCGGTATATGCGCAGTCGGCGTTTGAAATCACTCCAGACGGACTCAGTTCGATCACCATCACCGATCAGTCCAGCCATAAACCATTCGGTTCGGTCTCTCGCGGTGTGAGCGTACCGATCCCAACTTCCCCCGATGACATCGTGGAACTCCGCCGGCAGATCGGTGGGCTTCAGATCACGGATATTGATGGCGACGGCTCGAATGACCTTGTCGCGGTGTGCTATATATCAAACAGCTTCCCGGCATACCTCGACTGGCATGACATGATCTTCTTCGGCAATGGCAGCGGGCTGACGACTACCCCGGGGTGGATCTCGGATGTGGAAACTCATACCGGAGATGTGCAAGTTGGGGATATCGATCAGAATGGATGGGCCGATATCGTCACAATTCATGGAGGGTTGCGCCGGGATTCGGTCCGTGTGTATTCTGGCGGCCCAGGAGGTATGCCGACTATTCCGAGCTATACATCAAATACCGTTGATACAAACTGGGGGACCTCAGGAGTGCTTGCAGACATGGACAACGAGGGGGATCTTGATCTGGTCACGACCAATCAGGGTGTTTCACCAAATCCATATCGCCCGATCCTTATGTTCCGCAATGATTTGGGCACGCTGACGAGCGCATCGGTTTGGCAATCTGCTGACGAATCAATCCAGAATGGAATTGATGCTCGCGATATCACCGGCGACGGGTTCCCAGAGCTTGGTGTTGCCAAATGGGTCAACTTTCAGAGCGGTATCTATTACAACACCACAGGCACACCTGATCCTTTTCAGAGCCTCTATGTACCAACCAGTGACACCGACAAAGGTGCAGCGTTCACGGATCTAGAAAACGATGGCATCGTTGAGCTCGGTATCGGGGGCGACCCATCAACCGTCTATGCTAATGTGCATGGCGCGCTCTTGCCGGTCTACACATCGAATCCACCGTTTAGTGGCCCGCAAGATTTTCGTTTCTTTGATGTCGATCAAGACGGGGATGAGGATCTCGCAGAGATTCATTTTTCCGATGGACGAGCCCATATTTATCTAAATCGCGACGGTGTGCTCGATGTGCAACCAACATGGAGCTACGACGCTCCAGAAGTGGGCACAGCGCTCGCGTTTGGAGATCTGAACAATGACGGACGCCCCGATCTCGCGCTGGGATATTCTGGGGACACATGCATCCGTGTATTTTATGCGCTTGTTCCGCCTTGCCCTGCGGATATGACAGGAGACGGCGAGCTCAACTTCTTCGATGTCTCTGCATTCCTCGCAGCGTTTTCTGCAGAGGATCTTTCTGCCGATTTCACCGGCGACGGATTGTTCAACTTCTTCGATGTTTCAGCGTTCTTGGCCGCGTTCAGCGCAGGGTGTCCATGAACCAAGAATCGTTTACCAAGGACATCAACTGATTCACAGACGCCCCGATTGGGGCGTTTTTTGAGGGAATAGTAAGGATTCAATCCCTTACTCACGATCAAAATCGATTTGTCTTGAACGACACTACAGAGCGCGGTAGCTTAAAGACAGAATTACAACATGGGGCAGCAGCGTAATAGCTGCTGAAAAATTAGATACTCACAGCGATGGACTACGCGCCGATGCTTGGTGCAAGGCACAAGGTCGACTGTTAGGAGGTCACTATGCTCGGTTTCAAGCACACTTGCAAGGAACTCATACTATGCTCGATAGCTGTAGTGCTCATAGGAGCGACACAGCTCGCTACCGGCGCACGGCAGGATGTCTATTTCCGTTTCACAGATCCGATGGGGCAGGGACCCAGCGAAGATGTATATGACGCAAAGGATAATCCTGACGGTTGGCGTAATGACCAGAACAATACCGGCGAGGTCATGGTTGCGTCGGGAAGTGCCGTGTACTTTGGTATTAAAAATAAAGAAACCGCGGGTTTAACGAAGTCACTCCATCTTGATCTGAACTGGAATGGGTACAACCCAAGGAACACTTTTAGTGTTTCGGCTGTGGGCTATTACAATGGGCAACCTGTCACCGGCAATGTGAACTCAAAGGACAACAAAAACAAAATTCGCGTGTCTTGGCCTGAGAACTGTCCAAAGTGGGAGTATGTGAAACTTACCAATAAAGCAACGACATCCCAGACCGTGACCATCACCCCGACACTCAAACAGAGCAAGTGCTATAAACCCAATAAGCGAACAGCTGACGGCGGGCCGGGTCCAGATGACACTTTCGAAATTACTGAAGGCACATTCGGTGTGATTACCGAGATGCTCACGCCGATGCGCATCACAGAGATCCAGATGTATGCCGAGCATCAAGAGATTGATCAGGCAGTTCTTCCGATGTTCAACGCGTTGCCCCACACCGGCAACTGGTCTGCTGAGTTCGTTTTTGTTGATCCTGCGGGCACACCACGCACTGGCGTGCGGTTCGTATCCGACGGACCAGGGCTAATGGCTGAAGACGTCTATGACCTGAACTTCGCGATGATTGAATCAGCAGATACACGCTATACCCTTTTTGCCTTCGACGCTGATGACGGCGAATGGACCGACTACATCGTTGATCTGTTCGTGCTGCCCTGGTATGAAGACTTCGAGATATTTGCAAACGACGAACTCCTCCACGGATCGAGCGGCTGGCGCGGATGGGACGACGACCCTGTCTTTGACGCACCGACAAGCAACAATCAATCTCGCAGTGATCCGAACTCGGTTGAAATCAAAGACGACTCCGATCTTGTCCGTGTGTTTGATGGAGCCGACAAAGGTGCCTGGACATTCGAGGCGTGGCAGTACATACCGTCAGACTTCGCTTCCGGTGGGGGAGGGGTGTTTGATGGAAGCTATTTCGTCCTGATGAACACTTACACCGATGGGGTGCCTCATCTTGAGGGCGATTGGTCGGTCCAGCTTCAGGTAGATTCCAATATCGGAATGATCAAGTTTTACCATGGCGACGATATCAACACGATTGATGTGCCATACGAAACTGATAGATGGGTTAAGATCCAAGCCGAGATTGATCTCGAACAAGACTGGACGCAGATATATTACGACGATGAGTTGGTCACAGAATATTCGTGGACGGGGGGAATCATTGGCAACGGGGGCGGCGCACTCGATATAGCAGCGGTCGATCTCTATGCCCAAGGGTCGACAAGTATTTACTATGATGATCTAATACTCGAAGCCAACCCTTCGCCGTCTGTGGATTGCCCAGCGGATCTGAATATGGATGGCAACTTGGATTTCTTTGATGTCTCTTTCTTCATCAATAACTCAGTCGACTTTAATAATGACGGCAGCTTCAACTTCTTTGATGTAAGTGAGTTCATCAACGCGTTCGCTGCGGGATGCCCATCGTTATAGGACTCTGCAAATCGGTGATTTTCTAGATATCACGGGCGTTATGGTCAATTTTTTACATTTGATGACTCTCAATCATTGTATTATCGATTCACACTAAATTGCACACCTAGGGAGAATCGAATGTCCAGACCATATCAACAGTCCGCACTTGTGGGAGCGGTTTTAGCGTTGAGCGCCTCGCTTTCATATGCCGATGTAATCGAGTTTGATGTGGTCAAGGTCAGGATATATGAACAGTCCACGCAGTCGCCGCCTGTTGTTCCTATTAATCATATATTCAATACATATCTTGATTCAGACGCCGGCGATGCAACCGCAGTTACGGTCAACGGCGTAAACCTCGTCGAAGAATACCCA
>Ga0316204_10008520_pt1 | contig 14182 bp, 11 predicted proteins | sample 6monrhotite_MG_2_FD_205661 | JGI IMG/M metagenome (GOLD analysis project Ga0316204, IMG submission 205661) | Microbial mat bacterial communities from mineral coupon in-situ incubated in ocean water Damariscotta River, Maine, United States -... | ecosystem: Environmental > Aquatic > Marine >...
GGTTCAGCAATTCGGACCAGTTGTTGATGGGGCGCCCGATCAGATCGGGGCGGATACCCAGAGTGTCGGCATTGTAAATCGTCGGAATGAGGGTCATCCAACCGGATTCGTTGTCAACAAATCCCTTATGCGCATCATCGAGACCTTCCGGCGCGGCCAGAAACCACAATCCCGCGCACCACCCAGAAAGGCCGCCGCATGACCAGATGCACGCTATCATTCCACAGCCAACCCCTGAATTGCAGCGCGTTCAGGACGGGTACCGGCTTGCGTAAAATGGCATTTGCTGCGTTCGACACCCATGAATTGGAGGCAAAACACCCCGCAAGGCAAACAAACGGGCCTCAATTCAGGGCCAGCGTCGCACAGCCTCAACATCATAGACCAATCTTGGCCGGGCTGGCTTCACGCTTTCCCCATAGGGCTCATCCAGACCCCGCGGCCTCCTCCTAGTCAGGTTTCCCAACGCGGGCCACGCTCAGCCCAGGCTAAAACGTTGCACTCTGGCCCGCATCGAAAAACCTAAAACGAAGCGGCCATTGAGCCTCTTATGTTCAAATGCGCTTCGGGCCCAAAGCCGCCGTTCACCGAGCGTTTGTGATGCAGCACTCGCAGCCCGCACTGCCGACATACGTTGTGAAAGAGAGATCAATGGGGAACGTAGTCACAGATTGCGGGACAAAACGGCATTAAGCGACTGTTGCAGGCGCTGAAGATGTTCGCATTCTCAGTGTATCATCAGCCGCGGTGCCTCAATCGGTGGTCGGTAATTTCATGGATACGGAAAAGCGGCCCGCCGATCGCGAGAGAACAAGTTTGCCGGTGTAACTTTCGACCACCGCTTTGGCGATAGGAAGCCCCAAACCTGATCCCGCGCTTGGCCCGATTTGACCGAAGCGGCTCATCGCGCGATCGAAGTTTTCGGGAGCGATGCCGACGCCGTCATCACTGACGACGACCTGGAAGGTCTTGGACGACATGCTGGCATTCAGAGTGACGGATGTCAGGTTGACTCCACCGTGCAGGCTAGCGTTGGTCAGCAGGTTGAGCACCGCCTGCTCAAACATGACGGGATCGCCGACCAGCTGAACTGTTCCCTTCGGCAAGTCGGCTTTGAAGTTTAGCCCTGTACCTGTGGTCAAGGCCCTGAATTTCTCGGCGACGTCGTTGAGTGCCGCAATTGGGTCGAAGAACTGTTGGGTGGAGCCAGCCGTCGGGGCTTGGGCCTTGTCGAGCATCAATAGGTTGTTGGCCAGTTGCCCGGCATCGCGTGCTGCCTCTTGCAGGTCTCCAGACCTTGTTTTCGCATCTTCAAGGCTTTTGGCGCTGTGGACGGATTCCGCAAGACTTAGGACGCCGGCAATCGGATTGCGCAATTGGTGCGCCGCGTCCGAAATGAAGGCATCTTTCGCCGCCAGAGTCCGCGACAAAGCTGACAACAGTGAATTGAACCTTCCGACAATACCCGTCACCTCAGTCGGGATGCGCCGTTTGATTGGCGAGAGGTCATCGGTAGACCGTTGTGCAATGGCATCTTCAAGGTCAATGAGCGGTGCAAGGCCACGTGCGACACCAAACCAGACGATGAAGGCAAGGGCCGTAATCATTGATGCAATGACGAGAAAGACGGGCCCAGTTCGCGACCGCACGAACCCGTCGCGGACCGAAGTCTCCTGCCAGACCGTGAAAGTGAAAAGTCCGGTGAGGCCGTCAATTGATGTGCTTTGTGAGACCCGCAGCGCTCGAACGGGTGCCCCCTGATAGGTGGCATCATAAAGGACCTGCACGGCGTCCAAGGGGGTTTCGCTAGGCGGCACAGGCGGTGTCGCATATCCAGTCACGAAAACCCGATCTGGGGCATAGGCGTGATAGAAGACGCGCCCTCCGGATGTGTCGCGTAACAGATCCCGTGTTTCTTCGCTCAGGGCATCGCCACCAGTCAAAGCGATGTCACGGGAGACTGCCAAGGCAGTGGATAATAGGGAAAGGTCGAACCGTTCGGCCGCGTTCTTCTGGGCGTCAACATAGGCCCATAGCCCGACCAGCCCCGCGATTAATATAAGGGGCGAAAGGATAACGATCGTCAGCCGCGCACGCAGGGACAAGCTCGTTTTCATGGGGCCGCTTGCATCAAATAACCGAGGCCCCGTTTTACCTTTATCTCGACCCCAAATGGCTGAAGCCGTTTGCGCAGGCGCGAGACGTAGACCTCGACCACTGGCTCATCGACGTCCGCCCCAGTTCCATAGAGACTGTCCAACAGAAGCTGCTTGGAAACGATACGGCCCTGAGCTACCAAAAGCCGCTCAAAAAGCGCAACCTCACGGCGGGGTATGTCGAGCGATCCATCCGGCCCAGAGATCATCCGTGCAGAACGGTCGAATTCGACCGATCCGATCGCGTCCGTGGCCCTAGGCACATCTGTCACCCGTCGCAACAGTGCGCGAATGCGGGCGCCAAACTCTTCCATTTCAAACGGCTTGCTAAGGTAATCGTCGGCGCCAGCATCCAGACCGGCGATCTTGTCATCGGTCTCTGATTGCGCGGTCAAGAGCAGAACTGGACGCAAATCTTGTCGCGCGCGCATCTTTCGCAACACGTCGAGGCCGCTTTCATTGGGGAGATTGATATCCAGAACGACAAGGTCAGCGGTGTCGCCTTGGAGAAAGTCAGAAGCCTCCGCCCCATCGTGGATCAGATCAACAGCATGGCCTGCATCCTGCAAATAGTAGCGGATGCCTTTTGCGACCGAGATATTGTCTTCGACGACGACGATTTGCACAGTCGACCCCTTCAAGAATTGCGCGATGCAAGGTTCGTGCAAGGATGTCACTGCATTGTCTGAGCATCAAGAAGACTCGGGAGGTCCCTTGATTCTATTTTTTGGGACCAGATTGGTTCCTTTGGGAGGACTACAAATGCTTACGAAAACACTGGGCGCGCTTGCGCTCTCATCCGCCTTGGTCGCGACTCAATCCGTCGCGGATGGCCACCAGATCGATCTCTCCGGCAAGACAGTTGAATGGATCATTCCATTCTCTGAAACCGGCGGCTCCGCCAAGTGGGCCAACTTCTATGCGCCACTGCTTTCAGAAGAACTGCCCGGAAATCCGACAGTTGTCGTGACATTCGACCCCGGCGCGGGTTCCACGAAAGGTGCGAACAACTTCCAGGCAATGGAATATGAGGACGGCACGACGATCTTTGGTTCGTCCGGTTCCACTCAGTTCCCATATCTGCTGAGCGATCCACGCGTACGTTATGAGTACAGCGATTGGAACGTGGTTCTGGCGTCCGGCACAGGCGGTGTCTCCTATTTGCCTGCTGATTTGCACGGCATGTTGGGTGATGGCGGCGCTGCTTCTGGCATTGCTGGCGAAGACTTCATTTACGGCTCACAGGGTGCAACGCGCCTCGACCTCGTGCCTCTCTTGGCATGGGAAATGCTGGGCCTGAACGTCGAGCCCGTGTTTGGGATTGAAGGCCGTGGCGATGGCCGCCTGATGTTTGAACGAGGCGAAGCCAATATCGATTACCAAACGTCTTCGTCGTTCCTGTCTGGCGTGGCTCCGTTGGTTGAAGCTGGCACCGCAGTACCTTGGTTCTCATTTGGATCCTTGGACGCAGACGGCAACATCGTGCGGGACCCTACATTCCCTGACATGCCAACCTTCAAGGAAATCTGTGAAGCCACCGACGGTTGCGAAACCAGCGGCGAGCAGTGGGACGCATGGAAAGCCTTCTTCACCGCCGGTTTCCCAGCACAGAAGATGGTGTTCCTGCCAGCTGGCGCACCGGACAACGCAATTGCAACCTTCACCGAAGCCTTCGCGGCAATTCAAGAGCGTGATGATTTCGCTGAAATCTCTGCCGCCCGCCTTGGCGTCTACCCACAGATGACCGGTGATGCGGCTAAGACAGCGATGCAAAGCGCCACGGATGTACCTCAGGAAGCAAAAGACTTCGTGATCAACTGGCTGAGCGAGCGCTACGGCGTCGTCCTCCAGTAAGTAACTCCGGCGATCGGCCCCATCCGTCTCGACGGGTGGGGTCTTTTCAAATGAATTCAATAAATCGGGGGAAGGTCCATGGAGGTCTTTGCGGCTGCTTTGCCGGCGCTCAACGATGCGTTTGCGATGATCCTACAACCACATGTCATCGGTTATCTGGTCCTAGGCGTGGTCATGGGCCTTTGTATCGGCGTCTTCCCCGGTTTGGGCGGAATTGCCGGCCTGTCCTTGCTCTTGCCGTTCATGTTCGGGATGGAGCCTGTTACCGGATTGGCCCTGATGGTTGGGATGGTGGCAGTCGTCCCGACGTCTGACACCTTCGCGTCCGTCTTGATGGGCATCCCCGGATCGTCCGCGTCCCAAGCCACGGTGCTGGATGGCTTCCCGATGGCCAAGAGGGGCCAAGCAGCTCGCGCATTGTCCGCAGCATTTGCATCCTCCCTATTTGGCGGCCTGGTGGGGGCGGCTTTCTTGACGATCTTCATTCTGGCCGCGCGTCCTATCGTACTGCTGTTCCAGACGCCTGAACTGTTGATGATCACCATTTTCGGTCTTTCGATGGTCGGTATTCTGGCCGGTCGTGTCGCCCTGAAGGGCCTCGTTGCCGCCTGTCTTGGCATCCTGATCGGCACAATCGGCGAGGGCGCAAGCTCCGGTGCGCTACGCATGTCGACCTATGATCTGCCTTATCTGGCAGACGGGCTGAAACTCGTCATCGTAGGTCTGGGCATCTTCGCAATCCCCGAGATCATCGCCCTTTTGCGCCGCGACAAAGCGATTTCGGATCGCGCACCCTTGGGGGGTGGTTGGGCCGAGGGCGTCAAGGATTGGTGGGCCAACAAATGGCTGTCCGTTCGCTGTTCGCTGATTGGTGTTGTTGTGGGGGTCATCCCCGGACTCGGTGGGTCGGTCGTTGACTGGATCGCCTATGGCCACACCGTCCAAACCGCCAAAGACAAATCCCAGTTCGGGTCGGGCGACGTGCGCGGCGTGATCGGGCCTGAAAGTTCAAACAACGCCAAAGAAGGTGGTGGGCTGGTGCCGACGCTGTTGTTCGGCATCCCCGGCTCTGGGTCCATGGCGATCTTTATTTCAGCCGTTGCATTGTTGGGAACTGGGTCGATCGAAGTCGGCCCGTCGATGCTCAAGAACAACCTTGATTTCACCTATGCGATTGTCTGGTTGTTGGCGCTGGCCAATGTTGTCGGCACGATTATTTGCATCGCAGCCTCAGGCGGTATCGCCAAGCTGACAGAAATCCGCTTTGCCTTGCTGGCTCCCTTCCTGTTCATGATCATTGCCTTTGCGGCGTTCCAGTCTCGTCAGGAGATTTGGGATCTTGTGGCGCTGTTCGGTATCGGCCTTCTGGGCATCCTAATGCGACGCTTTGACTGGTCTCGTCCGGCCTTCCTAATTGGCTTTGTTCTTTCGGCCCCAGCGGAACGTTATACCAACCAAGCCTACCAGATCGCCGCATCTCGGTTCCGGCGTGGGTTCGATGAAGGCATCGAATACATCTTTAGCCCAATCGTGATCATTCTAATCATCATTACGCTTTTATCCGTCGTCATCGGGCTGCGACAGGCCAAGAACATTCAGGCAGAAGGCTCGGTGGCCTCGGGAAGCAAGCGCGCACCGTTGATCTTCCTGCTGGGCGTCACCTTTTATATCGCGCTGGCCTATTGGAATTCCTCGATCATCCCAGATTTCGCTCGGATGGACCGCGTCTTCCCTGTCTTCGTGGCGACCGTTGCGCTAGTCGGCTGTGCCCTGTTGCTCGTGCAAATGATGCGGGCCGAAGAAACCGCCCCAATCTTTGCAGATCGAGAAGACGAAGAAGCCGACGACAACGTTTATGGGCTTTGGGCCACGATGGGGTGGTTCGCGAGCTTACTGGTCGCCTCAGCTCTGGTCGGATTCATCCTCGCGCTGGCCGGATTCCTGCTGCTGTTCATCCGTATCCGCGCCGGAAAAAGCTGGGGCTATGCTGCGATCTATGCCGCCTTTGGCATCGCCTTCATCTGCGCAATGGCCTGGACCCTAAACCGCGATTTTCCACCTGGGTTGCTGCAGTCCTATTTTGACCTGCCTTGGCCGCTGACATGAGTCAGACGGCAATTCCCTTCCTCTTCATGAGGGGCGGCACGTCGCGTGGACCTTACTTGAACCGCGCCGATCTGCCCGATGACCTCGAAACCCTGGCGGAGGTTTTGATCGCCATGGTCGGCTCTGGCCACCCGCTCAATATCGACGGGATAGGGGGCGGTAATGCCGTGACGACCAAAGTGGCTATGCTAACGAGATCGCAGAATGATTGGGCAGATATCGACTACTTCTTTGCCCAAGTGAGCGTCGAAGGCCGCTCGGTTGATTTCAAACCGACTTGTGGGAATATTCTGTCAGGCGTCGGGCCCGCGGCGATTGAAATGGGTTTGGTCGCACCGCAGGGGCCTCAAACAACTGTGAATATTCGCGCAGTCAACACAGGCGCGCGCGTTGTATCACAGGTACAGACATCGGCAGGCGGCGTTGACTACGACGGCAACGCAAGCATTGACGGCGTTCCGGGAACGGCCGCTCCGGTGGCATTGCAATTTATGGACACCATCGGCGGTGCGACCGGCGCATTCCTTCCGACAGGAAACCTGATCGACACCTTTGACGACGTGGACGTCACCTGTATGGATGTGGCCATGCCCATGGTCATCGCCAAGGCCTCGGCATTTGGTTTGACGGGGTATGAGAGCGCCGACGCATTGAACGAAAACACCAACTTTTTCGCCAAGATGGAAGCCGTCCGCATAAAGGCGGGCAACGCGATGGGGATCGAGGACGTCGCAAGTTCCGTCACCCCGAAATTCGGGCTACTGGCACCCTCTCGCGATGGCGGCACCATCGCCACGCGCTATTTCATGCCGTGGAAGACCCACCCGACAATGGCCGTCACCGGCGCCCAGTGTCTTGCTTCATGTGTCTTGACACCGGGAACCGTCGCCGATGGCATGGCCGCACGATCCAACGACCGCCCCGCGACGATCACGCTTGAACACGCCAGTGGGCAGATAGATGTCCAGGTCAACTATGATTTGACCGCTGACGGCATTGATCTGCAATCTGCCGGACTGGTGCGCACGGCGCGACTTCTGGCGCGGGGCGAGGTGATGATCCCAACAAAGGTCTGGGCGCGATGAAAGTGCATATCCTTGATGATTGGTTCGACACGCTGCGCAACTTGCCCTGTTTTGCGAAACTGGCCGATCATGATGTGACCGTTTGGACGGATCACGAACCTGACCCTGTGAAGCTTGCCGAAAGGGTGCTGGAGGCCGACGCCCTAGTGCTGTTCCGTGAGCGGACCAAGATCGGCGCCGAGCTGCTGTCTCGCTTGACGAGCCTGCGCCTGATCAGCCAACGCAGTGTTTACCCGCACGTGGATGTACCAGCCTGCACCGAAAACGGTGTTATGCTCTGTTCCAACATGCACAGCGACACGCCGTCTTATGCGGCGGCCGAGATGACCCTTGCACTGATCCTTGCCAGCTACCGCCAGATCCCGCAGCAGGTCGCCTCGATCCGCGCCGGCGATTGGCAAATGGGTGTAGGACGCACCCTGCGCGGGCGGACGCTTGGGCTGTACGGTTATGGACGCATTGCGCAGGCGGTCGCTAGTTATGCCGAAGCGATTGGAATGCGGGTGCAATGGTGGGCATCCGATGAGGGCCGCGCCAGAGCCCTAGCTGATGGTCGAACCGTCGCGGACAGCCGCGAAGCCTTCTTTGCCACATCTGATATTGTGAGCCTGCATGTTCGGTTGAAGCCAGCGACACGCGCCATCATCACGGCACGGGATTTGGCAGCGATGCTGCCCCGCAGCCTGTTGGTCAACACGTCCCGTTCGGGCCTCATCGCACCCGGCATTCTTGAGGCGGAAATCGCCAAGGGTCGCATTCACGCCGCCGTCGATGTCTTTGATGAGGAACCCTTGCGAGAGACAAGCAACACTTTGCTGACGCACCCCAATGTGCTACCGACACCCCACATTGGCTATGTGACCGAGGATGAATTCGACCTGCAGTTCAGCGACATCTTCGATCAGATCAACGCCTATGCCGACGGATCACCGATCCATGTGATCAACCCAGAGGTTTCGCGCTAAAAAGCCGCGCGGCGATCGGTGCGCAGAGGATCACGACCAGTATCCGCAACACATGGTGCGCGATCACAAACGCCATGTCGGCCCCCGCAATCAGCGCAAGCACCGTCATTTCTGCCTGCCCACCCGGCGCGAAGGCCAACAAGGTTTCCATGGGCTGGGCGAGTTCGAGGACGTAGATCGCCTCGACGAAGAGGCCCGACAGTATCAGCAGGATCAAGCAGAAGCCCAGGGCCGCCGCCACATCGCGCCGCACTTCCGCACCCGTGACCCCGGCGTATTTGGTGCCCACAGTCATCCCGATGAAAAACTGCGCCATCCAGATCGCCTCGGCTGGCGGGCGGTGTTGGAGGATCCCGAACAACGCTAAGGCCGCTGCAAGGATCATCGGCCCGAGGATCGACGCTCCAAACAGGCCGACCGCCTTCGCCCCCTGCCACCCAGCCACACCGCAAAATGCCATCAGAAGCAGTTGCGACTGGGGCAGCGTGGCGGCCGGAACGCCGGGTGGATTGCTCAAATCCACTCCCCAGTAGGATTTCAGGATGAACGGCAATGCCACAACGATCACCAACACGCGGGTTGCGTGGATCAATGAAAGCGCGCGGACGTCGCCTCCCGCCTCCTGCCCGAAGAGCAACATATCCTGCAGCCCGCCTGGCATCGCACCATAATAGCTTGTTGCAAAGTCAAAGCCCCAGAGGCGTTGGAGATAGGGGACACCGACAAGGCCGATCAGGAACACCATCAATGGAACAAGGATTAGCGTGGTCCACATACCGGCCATCGTAATGACAAGGGCAACGGTGAACGTCGCGCCCACCGCGACGCCGAGGATCGAGCGCATCAGGTTATTGAGAATCGGAATGCCGCGCATTGGCACCCCTGAAAGCGCGGCAACAAGGCAGGCTATGATCGGCCCAAGCAGCCATGGCAACGGCAGGTTTAGCAGCTGGAAGGCTCCCACTCCCAGTAGGGCAATCACATGGGTGCCAATAATCTGTTTCAACGGCGCAGACAGGGATTGGTTTTGGCCATCGCGCTAGTCCTCCTGGCGCTGCGCGTCGCGCACCAACGCGGCAAGGCGGTAAAACCCGTGCGCCATTTTCGTGTAGGGCGTCAGAAGGAAAAACGCGAGGACCGACCCCAGATGCAGGGCCAGCAAAACCGGCATCAGTGTCGTCCCACCAAGCCCGTACAGGACCAGCCCGCTAAATCCGACGAAGCCCAAGAGTGCGATGAACCCGAACTCACCACTGCGCGCAGCCTTGGCACCAAGTTCAGGATCGGCCTTGAGTTTAAGATGGAACAGCCAGATCGCGCCGAATGTCATCATCAGGCCTCCAGGAATCCCTAACAATTTGGGCAGCGAGAACAGGCCGTAAGGGGCAGGCATGTCGAAGACATAGTGCAGAACCGTGCCCGTGGAGGTGCTGGCAAAGCATAAAAGGAACCCATAGAGCACCAACTGGTGTGCAAGGCGGCGCGCATGGGTGAACCGGTCTTCGTCCTCAAAATTGCAACCATCCCCGTGGCCACCCGCAAGGTTTCGCATATTTGCGGTTGCTCCCAACGCCTGCCTTACATGGTCAAACGTCACGCGCATGCCCCCAACCGCAGCCCAATAGCGACGCAGGCTGATGGCGAGGCTGGCGAGGGGAAACAGGAACGCAGGTGCGAAAATCGCCACCATGAGGTTATGCGACATTGCCGAGTAGAAACCCGTGCCGGTGCTTTGCCCGATCCATTTCGCCAATGCGAACAACGCCGCGAAACACAGTGTCGCGGCAATCGCGATAGCCATGCCGTTCTTCTGGAACTGGCGGGCAACGGCACTGGGATATGCGAAGTCCTCCCAGCTGTCCTGGCGAACCTCCGCCAAAGCGGCGGGTAGGTTCAGATCAAACTCGTGCGGGGCTGTGTATTGGCAAGCGTAGTAGCACCCCCGGCAGTTGTGGCAGAGGTTGGCAAGCTGTGTGATGTCCCCATCGGAAAACGCGCGATTGGCGTGGAGCGACGGAAAGACCGAGCAATAGCCCTCGCAATAGCGGCAGGCGTTGCAGATCTCCGCCTGACGGCGGGCTTCCTGTATGAGATCAGTTTGCATAGTTTGCCGCCTCTTTCCCGGCGATACGCCCGAAGACGGTGCCGATGGTCATGCCGAACCCGGCCAGATACCCCTGACCAAGAATGGATCCGGCCATGGTTTCGCCCGCCGCCCAAAGATTTCGAACCGGCTGGTTGCCCATGCTGCATTGCGCGGTCTCGTCCACTTTCAAACCAAGGTAGGTAAAGGTGACGCCCGTGCGTAGCGAGTAGCCGTAGAACGGTGCTTGCGTGATAGGTCGCGCCCAGTTGGTTTTGGGCGGGGTCAAACCAGAGGTTGAGACGCCATCAAGTTCGGTCGGGTGGAAATCCGTCGTGTCGCCGCAGCTTGCGTTGAAGGTATCGACCGTGTTGCGCAGCCCGTCTGCTGGCAGACCCATCTCTTGCGCCAGCTCCTCGATCGTATCCGCCTTAATTGGCGGAAAGACCGAGGGCATGAACAATTCCAGCGACTTTGCGTCGATGATGACATAGCCCACTTGATCCGGCTGTGCGGCGACGAGGCGACCCCAGATCGCATAGCGTTTGGGCCAAACATCCTCTCCCTCATCGTAAAACCGCTGAGCGTTCTTATTCACGACAATAGAAAATGGGACGCAATCGAGCCGCGTGACAATGCCTCCGTCGAACTTAGGCGCCCGCCCGTCGATGGCGACTGCGTGACATTGTGTCGGGTCGCCCACCTGTTCCACGCCTTGATCCAACAGGTCGGCCAATACGACGCCGCGATTGTAGGGCGTGCCGCGGATCAGAAAATTCTTTGCGGCAGGCCCCCAAGCCCGCGCAAGCCAATCTGTATCTGCCTGAAACCCGCCGGAGGCCACGACAACGGCCTTTGGCGCAAGCCGGTGCGATAGCTCATTTTGCGTGTAGTCAAGATAGACGACCTTGCCGTCTTCGACATCAAGGTGGGTGACTTTGGCGTCATATTCCACGTCGATGCCCAACTTGGCGGCTGTGCGGTAATAGGCATTCACCAGCCCCTTGCCACCGCCAAGAAAAAAGGCGTTGGTACGCGCAAGCGACAAGGTGCCCGACAGCGACGGTTGAAACCGAACGCCGTGGGATTCCATCCAAGGCAGACATTCCTCTGAGCGGCGAATGGCCATCCGCGCAAGCCCCTCATGGGTCTTGCCATCGGTTACCTTCATCAGATCAGCGAAGTATTCTTCCTCGCTGTAGCTTTCAACAAGCGGCCCCAACGGCCCTGAGTGCATACAGCGGAAGTTGCGGGTATGGCGTGAATTGCCACCGCGATAGGCTTTGGGTGCAGCCTCAAGGATCAGGACCTTCGCACCATCCTCTGCGGCAGTCATCGCGGCACACAGGGCCGCGTTGCCACCGCCAATCACAACAATGTCGTAGGGATTTGTCATGCCCGTGCTCCTTCAAGGCAGACTATACTGAGTCAGGTTTTATTTGACTAATGACCAATACGGACCGATTAATGCAATATGCGCATTAATTATGATTTCAGTGATCTCGAAGCGTTCCTCGCTGTGAAGGAGACCGGTTCATTCCATCTGGCTGCCGACAAGCTGAACCTGTCGCAATCCGCAGTCACTCGTCGGATCAAGAAGCTGGAAGAGGCCTTGGACACACAGTTGTTTGAGCGCACGACGCGTGCCGTCAAACCCACGCTTGCCGCCAAGCGGCTACAAGCCCGCGCCGAGGCCATGTTGGATGGCGCCAAGGAAACGACCTTCGCGATGCGCGACGAAAGCGCGACGTTTGGATACCAGAAAAGCGCGATCGTCACTGTCGGACTCATTCCCAGCGTTGCCGCTGCCTTGCTACCCGCGGCGTTGCGTCGTTTTCGGGCCGCTGGCCAAACTGCGCGGGTGAGGCTGCTGGATGGCAACGCCAACGAGGTCGCCGAAGCCGTCGCAAATGGGGAAGCCGACTTCGGGATAGCCTCGATCCCCATGCTTGAACCCTCCACCACATTTGATGTGCTGTTTGATGATCGGATTGGTCTGGCCATGCCTCCGTCCCATCCTTTTGCGACCAAGGATGCTGTTGCCTGGAGCGACCTTGCGGATCAGGATTTGATCGTTCCAGTGCGTGGCACGGGAAATCGTCTGCTGATCGACGAAGCCTTGGCGCGCAGTGGGCAACCAATCGGATGGACGTATGAGGTTGGTCGTTCAACGACCGCGTTGAAGATGGTGAGCGAGGGCATCGGCGTCGCCATCCTCCCCCTGTCGTCTGCGTCCTACGCGGTCGTCCGCTCCGTCATCATGCGCCCCATGATTTCCCCCGGCATCGCCCGGCCCGTCGGTTTGCTGAGCAAGATAGGACAGTTAGAGACCAAAACGGTCACGGCTTTGAAGCTGATCATTCTGGAAACGACCAAGCAAGTCGCTGCACAGGTGTCACAGCAGGATTGAGTAGATGCGGTCGTAAAGATCCGAAGCGGACATCCGCAGGTCGGCTTTTCGAACCCGCCGCGAACTTCCGCTTCCCGCCTAAAATTTCCATTCGTGCGGCTTGCAGCATCGGTTCCTTTGGGCTCAGACCAGCCATTCGCTGCACTATGCACCGACGTCTGCTCTGCAATCAAAACAGGCCTTAAGTATCTAACGCGCCAACTTCTGTGAACCATTCCGCAGGAGGCAAGCATTGGGACGAATTGGTGCGCTTGGCAGATGATGGACTGGATATTTGGAGGAGGTCGCGGCACTCTACCCGAATGATATGTCATAAGGGCTTATTTGATGCTGCTTACGCCGGACGAACGCGCTTCGATTGTCGCTTTGGCGATGGAGAGAAGATTTGGCAAACTATTGATTTGGAAGCGACCAGATTTGGCGCGAACAATCTTAATCAAGTTGAGGATTTTGAGACAAACCTTCGGGAGGTTCGCAACGAGGTGTTCGTTGCGTTGGAACAAATGCCCGATAAGAGCTTAAGCGATTTTCGGTCCATGATTGCGGATAGTTTTAGAATAGACGAGAGTGATGTGGATGCAATTTCAGCGAAGAAGATCGACCGGCTTGATCGATCAATTCCGCCACCTGTTGCTTATGGCTTTGGCCATCCTTCATACACTGCAAGATTTGGTTTTTGGGCAAAGATGCCGCGTTTGTCGCTACATGAGGTGTCGCTTTTGTCCATAGGTGCCGACCCTAGCTGCATGAAAGATGACAAATTTTCTGAGTTCCAGAAAACGCTGGATCGCGGGAAGTCACTTTGGGCGGCCCACGCCTCTTTCCTCGAACAGCGCGAGATATTCAGCAGGTGTTTTCACTTCACCGGTTTTGGGTATGCACCTGAAGGAATCAGCCAAATCAAGCATTGGATCGACGATCTGGATATTCTGGTTCACCCAGAATTTTATGAAGGGCTTGAAGCGCGCATCGCGCCGAAGCAAGCGGAAGTGGTTGCAACCGACTCACTAACATCGGCGCAACTTTCCAGCAGTCTGACAGACAAAGAAACGGAAACGCTATACAAGTTGATCGCTGCAATGGCGATTAGGGGGTATGCTTTTGAACCTGATGCTAAGCGAAATCAAGCGACAGCAGACATTCGGTCGGACCTTGATCTGCTTGGAATTTCCTTGGACCAAAAGACGATCCTGAAATGGGTTCGCATTGCTTGTGATGTCGTCCCCAAGGACTGACCTTAGCGGAATCCTTAACGGAACGTCCCCATTCCCCCACATTTCAAACGAGACGACGCAACTTCACTTCGAACGCAATCAACCGAAAGTGAAGTAAGATGGATTACCCCTATTTCCCAAAAACAGGCCTTGTTCGTCTGTCTCAAATCCTCGCGCCTATACGCGGAACTGCCTGTTCACACGATCCATCGGGCATGGCAGAGCCTTGTCCGGCCACGTTGTCTTGATTTTCTTGCCGCGACGGACACCTTCGATACCGATGTCTCGCATCAGTCGTTCAACGGTGCA
>Ga0316204_10008521_pt1 | contig 14181 bp, 14 predicted proteins | sample 6monrhotite_MG_2_FD_205661 | JGI IMG/M metagenome (GOLD analysis project Ga0316204, IMG submission 205661) | Microbial mat bacterial communities from mineral coupon in-situ incubated in ocean water Damariscotta River, Maine, United States -... | ecosystem: Environmental > Aquatic > Marine >...
GCAATCAGATCGGCATCAATGGTCATACCGATCCTTCGCCACCCGCGGGTACGGCGTATGATTCCAACTGGGAACTGTCAGTAGCGCGTGCTGCCGCAGTGGCCAATGCCTTGCGACGTTCGGGGTATACTGAAAAGATTGTCGCGTTTGGCTATGCCAGCAGCCGGTTCAACGAACTGCCGGAAATGGCGGCGGCGGAACGACTGGCCCTGGGCAGGCGCGTGGACATCGTCATTTTCCCGACCGTTGGTGAATTCTGATGGCTTGGCGTAACGTCAACCGCTGGCTGCTTGGGGCAGTTATAGCGGTGCTGACGCTGATATCGACGGCATCGCTTCAGGCCGACCCGGTAAAAGTCCGCGCCGCCGCCCATGATGGCTATGGCCGGATCGTTTTCAATTGGCCCGCACCGGTTATCTATAGTGCTGTCAGCGAAGGTGGTCTGTTGGTTGTCACTTTTGACCGATCAATCGAGTCATCCTACGCGAATGCCGTTCGGGCATTGCGGCCCTATATTCGTGATGCGACGCCAGGTGCTGATGGTCGTTCCGTCACTTTTACGCTACGCGGCCAATACGATGTCCGCAGTTTTGACATGGGGGCCGCCGTCGTTGTCGATATCGTGAACGTTGCGGACCCGGCCACGGTCGCCGCATCGCAGGCCGCTCGCCAGAATCAGGCGCCAACGACACAAACACAGGTTTCGAGTGGCAGCCCGTTGGTTAAAGTCCGCACTGGCTTGCACAAGGGATACACGCGGGTTGTCTTCGATTGGCCGGAACAGGTTAAATACAGTCTTGTCCGTGAAGGCGACAATGCGGTGGTGTCATTTGGCCGACCTGCCCGGGTGGATTTGGCCCCGTTGCAAGGCAGGCCGCCTAAATTTATCAAAGGTGTATCCCTTAATAATACCGAAGATGGCGTTTCCGTCGCTTTGCAGGTGTCTCCGTCGTCCCGTATTCGGGATTTTCGTTCTGGCCCGAAAGTGGTCCTGGATATTCTGGCACCGTCCGCAGATGCGGTCACCGAAGTTAAAAAGCCTGACCCGGTACCTGTAAAAAAGGACGTGGTGGCGGACCCGCAACCGCAGCAACTTCAAAAACCCGCGCCGTCGTCTCCGCCATTGGCAAAAGATATTGCCCCGGCACCCGCTGAAGTTTCTGCGCCGCAAGAAGAAGTCGCCCAATCGGTGGGTAGTCCCGTGCAGTTGAATCCAGTCAAACCAGGCGCTCCTACATCGTTGGCGTCGCCGAAAGTTGCCGCCGGGGGGCAAACCCCTGCGGCGCCGGGCACGTCGAATGTGCGTGATAATTCAGGCGTGCTGGATCAAAAAGACGAGGCGACACTGGCTCATCTGGCCGGTGTAAAAATAGTTGACCCGAACGCTGCTCGTGGTGCGCAGGGGCAACCGGGCATTGGGTCAGGTGTCCAGGGCGATGGCGATGCTGTGGGGATCCGGATCGATTGGGACGAACCGGTTGCCGCCGCGGTGTTCAGGCGGGTCGGGTATTTATGGGTGGTCTTTGACAAGGCCACGCAAATGGATACAGAAGGTTTGCGTGCCGCAGCTGGAAATATTGTCCGCACCATCGAACAAATTCCCAATGACCGGGCAACCTTGCTCAGGATGACCACCCTGGCCGGGGTCAATCCGTTGCTCAGACGGGACGGGCTGGCCTGGATTTTGGAATTCAGGCAGCAACCCTTGCAACCGTCGTCGGCCATCAAAATTACCCCACAACCCAATTCACCTGTTGGGGCAAGACTTTTCATGACGGTTACGGAACCGGGCGATGGCATCGTTCTGACCGACCCGGCGGTCGGAGATACCCTGGTCGTGGTGCCAATTATTCCACTGGGTCATGGGGTGGCTGTGGCACGTGACTATCCCCAGGCCCGAATACTGCAAAGCAGCCAGGGAATTGTTTTGAAGCCGAAATCCGATGATCTGCGCGTCCGTCCATTACGCCAGGGAGTCGAGATCACCAGTGGTTCGGGACTGAAACTATCTGATGTTCCGGCGGGCCTTGCCGCGGAAAGCAAACTTGATGGCAATGCGGCCATGCGCACCTTCACACGCTTGTTTGATTTGGGAAAATGGCGACAGGTTGAAGTGGAAGCCTTTAATGCGACCAAGCAGGAATTACAACGGGCGGCTGCCGATGCCTCGGCGAACGAACGCGAACCGGCGCGTATGGACCTGGCCCGGTTCTATTTTGCAAACGACTACGGGCTGGAAGCTTTGGGTGTGCTGCGGGAAGTTGCGCGGGATAATCCGGAAATCGTCGAAGAAGCGGAATATCGAGGCATCAGCGGTGCCGTCAACACGTTGATGCATCGTTTTGATGAAGCCCACACGGACCTGGATCACAGCGCCGTCGATGACAATGATGAAGGTGTCTTCTGGCGCGCGGTCCTGCGTGCCTATGAAGGCGACATAGCCGGTGCCGCACCGGATCTCAGGCGCATGGGAGGTGTCATTCGGCCCTACCCGAAACCGTTGAAGATTCCTCTGGGCACGTTAATTGCCGAGGCGTCTATTGATCTTGGCGATATTCAGCAGTCGACCACCTATCTGGAAACCATGCGGGCCAATGACCCCAATCCGGCGCAATCCAGCAAACTCGATTTTATCGAAGGGCGGCTATTGGAACTGTCCGGGGATTTCGATGGTGCCGTGGGCAGGTGGGAAGCCGTTCAGGAAGGGCCGCATCGTCCAAGTCGGGCCAGAGCAACGGTCGCGCGCGCCGAATTGTTGTTGAGGCTTGAACACATCGACCAATTCGAGGCTATTCAGGAACTGGAAAAGCTGCGTTTTTCCTGGCGGGGCGATGAGTTGGAATTCAATCTTTTGCGCAGGCTGGGCGAGTTGTACCTGGGGATTGGCGATTACCGCAACGGGCTTCGTACATTGCGCCAGGCGGCAACTCACTTCAGGGACTACGAAAAAGCCCCGGAAGTTACCGAGGAAATGACCGACGCCTTCACCGGCTTGTATCTGGATAACGACGCGGACAATTTGCAGCCCATTACGGCCATTGCCCTTTATGACGAATTCAAGGAATTGACGCCGCCGGGTGAGGCCGGTGACGAAATGATCCGCAAACTGGCTGACCGTCTGGTCGACGTGGATTTGCTCGACCGAGCAGCCGGGTTGCTTCAGGCGCAAGTGGAGTTTCGCCTCGAAGGATTGGAAAAGGCCCGGGTCGGTGCACAATTGGCGCTGGTTCATATACTTGCCCTCGAATATGACCTGGCGATCACAGCCCTTGAACAATCCGCCATGGAAGAACTTCCCGAAGAACTCGTCCTGCAACGCCGTCACCTAGAGGCTCGTGCGCTGATGGGCCAACAGCAAACGGACGCAGCGTTGGCCCTGCTAAACGATGACATATCTCACGATGCCGAGTTGCTGCGCACCGAAATCTTCTGGAATGACAAGAACTGGAACCAGGCGGCGAAATCGTTGAAGCGGTTGATCAAGGAAAGCGGTCTCAAGACGAACCAGCCAATCGAACAGCAGCAAGGCGAATACCTGCTCAATCTGGCCGTCGCCATGACCTTGAGCGGTAATGAACAGGGCATTGCCCGCATGCGTGCCGATTATGGCGCGGCCATGGATGAAACTTCTTTCCGCGATGCGTTTCGGTTGATCGCCAGCTCTCAGGACCTGGGGTTGATCAACTATTCTGCCATTGCCGGCAAGGTCGCCGACGTGGAAAACTTCAAGGCTTTCATGGCCGTCTATCAGGAACGCCTGAAAGAACGCAAGCTCAGCGCCATTAATTAGAGCATTCCAGCCAATTTAAAGCATCGATTCGGACACATGCAAAACCGCCTAATGGAGGGCGGTATGTCTTGATTTCATTGGCTATTGCCATTAGCTTTAGGCTAATTTGATTAGCCAACATTCGCATCAATAAAGGTTGGTATTTTTGGCTAATGCTGTTAGCTTAATGCTAATAACGTTAGCTATATAAATTACCGATATAGCATTGACACGGTTGGCTAATAGTATTAGCTTTAAACTAACGATATTAGCCAAGAGATTTAAGCGATGACGAATTCCATTCAAGCAGATTTTGCGCGGCCCCAACTGTTAAGCGGTGGCGTTTTGACTTTGTTGAAAGCCGAAGGACTGGCGGTGTTCGGCTTGTGCACCGTGGCCTATTTTTACGTGGGCGGCGATTGGCTGGTTTATCTGGTTCTATTTCTTGCCCCTGATCTGGCCATGGCGGGATACTTCCTGGGCCCGAAAACGGGGGCCGTCATTTACAATGTTATCCATACCTATGTCAGCCCGGCCTTGTTGGCGGGGGCGGGATTTTATTTTTACCCTGAAGTCATACCGTTTGCCCTGATCTGGGCGGCTCATATCGGCATGGACCGGGTGTGTGCCTATGGCCTGAAATATCCTGACGCATTTTCCAGTAATCACTTGAACCAGGTTGAAAGGTAGCCCTGTTCATGGCGCCGCCTTCAAAAACCAGTAACGCCGCAATTATCAAGGCGGCCAGACGACTGATCGAAAAACATGGTGCAGAAAACCTGACGATGGACGTGCTGGCGACGGCAGTCGGCATTCGCGCACCGTCCCTGTACAAACGCTTCAAGGGGCGGGATGCTATCCTTGGTGCGGTTGAACAAGAATTATTTGCCGATTTGGGAAGGCGGTTGGCGCGGGCCTTGAAGGGGGCCAAAGCCAAAGAAATGCAGGCCGCTTGCCATGCTTATCGGGCTTTCGCCCATGCCAGTCCAAACGCGTACCGGTTGATGTTTTCCGCTTCGTCTTTGCAGGGGCCTGAGGCAGAAGAAGTCAGGACCAAGGCGTCTATGCCGGTTGTCGAATTCTTGTCCGGGGTTGCCGGTATCACCGACGCCCTGCACGCCGCGCGCACATTTACAGCATTCCTGCACGGTTTTGTATCCATGGAACTGGCCCGTGCCTTCCACCTGAAAGGCGACGTGGAACAGGCGTTTCGATATGGTGTGGCGACGTTGGAAGCGGGTATCACCGGTTCTCGTCGCTAACCAGTACTGAAGCTTCTAACCAGACTTCCGGCGATCATGTACCAGCCGTCGACAAGCACGAAAAAGATAATCTTGAAAGGCAGGGCGATGATGATGGGCGGTAACATCATCATGCCCATGGACATCAGCACCGAAGCCACGACCATATCGATTACCAGGAACGGGACAAAAATCAGGAAACCGATTTCAAAGGCGCGCCTAAGTTCGCTGATCATGAAGGACGGGATCAGGACGCGCAGGGGCAACTGTTCGGCGCTCAGTTGTTCGGGCAATTCTGCAATATCTGCGAACAATGCCAAGTCCTGACCGCGTACGTGCTCCAGCATGAATTTTTGTACCGGCAAGATGCTCTTGTCGAAAGCTTCAAACTCGTCGATATCGCCTTCGATCAGCGGCTTGATACCGGTATCGTAAGATTCTTCAAAAACCGGCTGCATGATGAAAAAAGTCATAAACAGCGCCAGGGCGATCAGAACCTGGTTAGGCGGGGTCTGCTGTGTGCCCAGAGCGGTTCTGAGAAACGACAGGACAATGATGATGCGAGTGAACGATGTCACCATAATCAGCAGCGATGGCGCCAGGGACAGTACGGTGATGACGGCAAGCAGTTGAATAATACGCGCCGTGGATGAACCGCCACCTTCGCCCATATCCAGCGATAAAGTCTGTGCGGCTGCGGGGTAGGCGAGGATAGCCACGGCAGCGAGGGTGGCGCTCAGTGCCACGCCAAGAGTAAGAATCCGTTTGTTGGTCATGAATGTTGTTCCGGGTCTTTTGCGTCCGTTGGGCCGGCCGTGTTACCGGGCGGCGAGGGAATGTCGATCCGGGGATTAGCTGAGCTACCGGGCGGTCTGGTCGTCTGCGCCGCATCGCTCAAAGCTTGTGTAAAGGCATTTTGCTGTGGCGCAACGGCTGATTCGATCAATAAGTCGGAAGATGTGCCCAGCAAAATCAAGTGTTCCGTATTGTCCCGTTTTATCAGGATCAGCTTGCGTTTTCCATCAACGTTCATGCTTTCGACAATACCAAGTCGCCGTTGGCGTTTGCCGTGAACTGTCGTCGAAAGGCCAAAGCCAGCACGTCTGGCGATGACGGCGACAAGACCGATCAGCGAGATCACAAAGACAAGCGCCAGTGCGTACTTCAGGTAGTCGGTAAGAGTAATATCCAGGACGTCCATGGTTCGTTTATCCGTTGTGAAACAGTTTCAATCGTCTCTTTCATAGGCGGTGGCAACGTGCCTTGGATCGCTGCCCGACTTCATCCTGAGAACTTTGTCGTTTTGGCGCGCAAGTTCGGCGGCAAGCAGGTCCAGGTCCGTCATAATGTTTTTGATGGTTGCCCGGAAGGGCTCGGTTTCGTCCGGGGAGACATTGGCAAAGCGACGGCAAAGATCCGCGACCTTGCCTTCCAGCGCGCTCAGGTCGACAAGCTTGCCGTCTTCAAGCAGGTTGCGTGCGGTCCTGATCAATGAGGCAATTTTGTCGGCCTCGACCATGATTGCGACGGTTTCGTCTTCAGGTTGGGGCATCGGAAATGTCCGGTGTTGCGGGTTCGGAATTGGAATCGGTGAATTCAGACAAGGTGCCGTTAAGCCGGTAAACATAGGCCAGGATTTCGGCAACAGTGGCAAAGGCTTCGATGGGAATTTCGCTTTCAACATCGATGGTGCTTAACATTTCCGCCAAGTCGGTATCTTCGCGAACCTTGACCCCGGCGGCGAAGGCGACTTGCAAAATTTGTTCGGCCACCGCACCGCGGCCACCGGCAACCACCTTGGGGGCAAATTCGCTGTCCGGTTCATATTTCAGGGCGACGGCGATGGGCGTGTTACGCAACCGGGTGTCGTTACCATCACGTTTGCCCGGTTTTTCACCGTCATAACCGTCTGAAATATCCGTCACGATGCCTGAACCAATGCAATGCCCAACCCAAAAGTTCCCATCCAGTATCGTCGGGTATCAAGCTTAAAAATTCTTTAAGGGTTGGGGGCCTGCGCGGTCAAATTTTGGCGAAACACAAGATGTGGTGGGAAAGCGTTGATGCGAAACCATGAGTCTTTACAGACGTTTACCCGATGTTAAATGTTGCCGGTGGATAGTGGGGGCTGATCAAAGGACAGACGGGACATTTTGGGACATGGCCGGTCTTGCTCTCCGACGGTTGCGCGAGGGGATTTGGCAAAGGGTTAGGCATAATGGAATTTAACAATCTGAAATTATTCGGCATGGTCAAGAACCGCCTGAGCTGGCTTGCCCAGCGCCAGGAGGTATTGGCTCAGAATATCGCGAATTCTGATACCCCGAAATACCGCCCCAATGACTTGAAGGCTTATAATTTTGGTGAACTCGTGCGCCGCGAGAATATGCAATTGAACCTGAAGGTCAGCAATGCGAACCATTTACCTGGTGCTCGCCGACAGATCAGGGACTATTCGTCTGAAACGGAACGCAAGCCGTTTGAAACCAGCCCTAACGGCAACTCGGTGGTTCTCGAAGAGCAAATGGCCAAGGTCAACGAGACCGAAATCAATCACCGTTTTACGACACAGATTTATAAGAAACACCTGATGATGATCAAATTGGCGCTTGGTAGGTAACGCAAGTCAGGACCGGATTTTTTTTTGAAATGGCAGGCAGCTAATGTCAGACGATCTTATCAAAATCATGCGAATTTCATCGGCCGGGTTGCGGGCGCAAAGCACCCGTTTGCGGGTGATTTCTGAAAATGTCGCTAACGCCGGGTCGTTGCCGCAATCACCGGACGAGGAACCCTACAGGCGCAAAGTGATGACGTTTAAGAATGTTTTGGACCGGGCGTCCGGGCTGGAAATGATCAGGGTTGACGATATCACGACCGACAAGTCGTCGTTTGGCAAGAAATTCGACCCGAATCATCCCGCCGCAGACGACAACGGGTACATCCAGACCCCGAACGTGAACACCCTGATTGAAATGATGGACATGCGAGAAGCGCAACGGTCCTACGAAGCAAACCTGAATGTCATTAAAACGTCCAAGGCGATGCTGAAAGGCACGCTGGACATTCTTCAATAGATTGCCGGTCGCTTTATTTAAGTGCGGCCTGATAACAGGAGCAAATCATGGCACTTCCCATACAGAATATGACCAATGCGTTGTCGGCATATGCCCAGACGCCTTCGGGTGGTGCCGCCGGGATGAATCCCCGCGACGGACAGCAAGGGGGTGAATTCGCCGACCTGGTCAGAGGAGCCATCAAGGAAGCCGTTACCATCGGCCAGCGAAGCGAGGAAATTTCCATCGCCGCGATTAATGACCGTGCCGATATGAACCAGGTCGTTACCGCCGTCGCCGAAGCGGAAGTCACGCTCAGGACCGTGGTTGCCGTTCGTGACAAGGTGGTCGAGGCCTACCGGGAAATCCTTCGCATGCCGGTCTAGTTATGGATGAAGTCACCGTTCTTGAGGTCGGTCGGGAGGCTCTTTTTGTAATTCTGAAAGTGTCGGCACCGATTATGATGGCGGGACTGGCGATCGGCCTTGTCGTCGCCTTGTTTCAGGCATTGACGACGATTCAGGAAATGACCCTGACATTTGTCCCCAAAATTTTGCTAATTTTCGTCGCGATCGTCATTTCGTTGCCGTTCATGATGACCACCGTTATTGAATTTTCAAACGGCTTGTTTGACCGCATTATCACTCTCGGCTAAGGCATGTCAGGGATAAACCATGCTTTCTGAGTTTTTAGAGCTCAATCTTTTTGCATTTTTCCTGGTTTTTTTCCGTGTCGGTGTGGCCATGATGCTGTTGCCGGGGTTCAGTGCCTCATACGTCACTCCCCGTTCTCGGCTGGTCATCGCCCTCGGGATCACCCTGATGGTGACACCGTTGCTGTTGCATATTCTGCCGGTGATGCCAGATAGCGGTGTCGCGCTGCTGGTGATGGTTGTCAGCGAGGTTATCGTGGGATCGGTGATCGGCTTGACCATTCGGATTATGGTCGGAGCACTGCAAACGGCGGGTATGTTGATCGCTTTGGTGTCATCCTTGGCCAACGCCCTTATTCAGGACCCGATTGCCGAACAACAAAGCTCGCTGCTGTCATCTTTTTTGGGGATCCTGGGTGTAGTTCTTGTTTTCATTATGGATTTGCACCACCCGATGATCCGCTCGGTGGTGGAAAGTTACACCCTGTTTCTGCCGGGGCAGCCGCTTTCCTTTGGAGATTTTTCTAATTTACTGGCAAGGCGTGTCGCCGACAGCTTCGAACTTGGCTTGCAATTGGCGACGCCGTTCGTAATCGTATCTATTGTGTTTAATACGGGTATGGGAATTATGGGGCGGTTGATGCCGGCTTTACCGGTGTTTTTCTTTGCCATGCCGGCCTTGATCATGATCCAGATGCTATTGCTTGCTGCGGTCTTATCGACCATGCTGATGTACTTCCTGGCACGCTTCGAGGATGGCATGTACGTGTTCTTGCAACTGTAATTCAGGTTTTTATTTGAACGAAATTGAAACAGTACTCTCGGAACTGATATGGCCGAAGACGACGACGACTCAGACAAAACAGAAGACCCGACTGATAAAAAGAAAGAAAAAGCCAAAGATAAAGGCCAAGCTGCGGTCAGTCAGGAGATCAAGAACTGGGTCGTCCTGTTTATGGCGTCGCTTAGTCTTCTGTTCATGGCGCCGGGAATTGCAAGCGACGTTCGCAATTTGTCGGTTAAATTTATTGAGTCCCCGGACCTAATCCCCATGGACGGGCCACACCTTTCCCAGATTTTCGCCGATACCTTCTTGCAGGCAGGCCTGATCCTGCTTCCATTCGTCGGCCTGTTGGTTGTCTTTTTGATCGGCACCAGCATCGCACAGACGGGCCTGATCTGGGCACCGACGAAAATAAAGCCCGAAATGTCGAAAATTTCAGTGCTCAAAGGCGCGAAAAGAATGTTCGGGTCGCGGGCCGTGGTCGAATTTGTAAAGGGTATTTCGAAAATTTCCCTGGTTACGGGGGTTGGCTTTGCCCTGTCCATACCGTTCCTGGATGATATTTTGCTGTTCCCTATTCGGGATATTTCAGCCTCGCTTGATCGCATCCTGGTCATTGTTATCTGGTTCACGTTGGCCTCGTTTGCGGTGATGACGGTGGTTGCGATTCTTGACTATTCCTATCAGCGCTATACTCATATCAAGCAACTGAAGATGAGCAAGCAAGAGATCAAGGATGAAAACAAGCAGGCTGAAGGTGATCCGCACGTAAAAGCCCGTATTCGTCAAATCCGCGCAGAACGGGCACAGCAACGTATGATGGCTTCGGTGCCCGAGGCCGATGTGGTGATTACCAACCCGACCCACTATGCCGTTGCGCTTAAGTATAAAATGGACGATATGCAAGCGCCTCGCCTGATTGCCAAGGGGGTCGATAGTCTGGCCTTTCGAATTCGCGAAGTGGCGGAAGAAAATGATATCTCGATCGTCGAAAACCCGCCGCTGGCGCGGGCCTTGTACGCCGCGGTCGAACTCGATGAAGAAATTCCCAGCGAACATTACATGGCGGTCGCGGAAGTCATAGGCTATGTGATGCGCTTGCGCGGCGAATTACCGCCGCAGGAAACGCAATAAGCCATGAATTTTCTAGACCCCCCACAAAGTACCGATGCACCGGTTGCAAAAACGTCATCACCGCGAATACCGTCCGGGGGCATTTTCGTGGTGGCGGGTGTGTGTGCTGTCGTTGCCATGGTCTTTGCCGGGGTGGTGTGGCATATGGCGGGTGTGTCCGGGGCAACGCCGTTGAATTTTCTCATGTCGGCTTTGGCCGGTGGGTTCGCTGTCCTGGCCGGTGTTCTGCTGCTGCGTGGTTTGACCCAAGAGCAGGGACAGCAGGGAGAGTTGCTGTCTCAGGCGTTCAATAACAGCCCCCTTGCGGTTTTTGTCACCGACCTTCCGCTGCAACGCGATGCCCGGTTTGACTACAGCAACCCGGCTTTTCACGCCCAGTTCTTCGATGCAGCGGCGGGCAACCTGGGCATCGTGCATAATTTGGACGCGATTGCCCGACTGCTTGAGGGAGGTGCCCCGTCGGATGACGAACTGACGCGTCTTGTCAAAGCGGCCGAACACGGTGAGCAGGCCTATGCGGATTTGCCGGTACGGACCGGTGGTGGCGGGCTCGGCTGGCGTCGTATTACGGTGGTACCGTTCAGCTATGGCAAAGACGATCGCAAGGCCGTGCTTTGGCAGTCTGAAGACATTACGGTCCGCCACGAAATTGATTCCGTACGCAAGCGGGAACACGATACGTTGGCCGATTATATGGACCATATGCCCGCCGGATTTTTTTCCGCCGATGCGGACGGCCGTATCGTTTACGCCAACAGTATCTTGATGGATTGGCTGGGCTTGTCCTCGGGTGCCTATACCAACCGCGATATATATTTTTCCGATTTCGTGATCGCCGCCCATCACGGAACCGGATATGGACGCGGCAAAGGGCCATCCGATACCGAACACAATGGTGATGTATCCCTCAGGAGCATGGATGGCGGCCTGTTCAGCGCCTGCCTGATGCAAACCGGATATATCGACGATGCGGATGAAGACCTGCTTTACAGTCGTTCAGTACTGATCCGTGGCGTGGCCTGGAGCGGCGATGACGCTCAGGACCGCCCGGCGGCGAGCCGCCTGCGCTGGATGTTTGACGAAGCACCGGTCGGCATCGTTTTGCTGGATCTGCATGGCAACGTCACCGATGCCAACCGGGCCTTCCTTAAGCTGCTGGGTGTGCACCGTGATGCCGTTGTCGGGCGGGCTTTTACCGACAGGGTCAACAAGGAAGATCGCAGCGATGTCACCGCCCAACTGTCCAAGGTGGTCATGGGCATCATGCCGGCGACCCATCTGGAAGTGCGCCTGCCGGCCATGGGGGAACGCGAACTGGTGGCCTCGCTGTATGGTAGCCGCATGGAAGATGGCACCGGGGAAGTGTCCGGCCTGGTCCTGCATTTCATCGACACAACGGAACAGAAAAACCTGGAAGTGCAGTTCGCCCAGTCGCAGAAAATGCAGGCTGTGGGCCAACTGGCCGGCGGTGTGGCCCACGATTTCAATAACCTGTTGACGGCGATGATCGGTTTTTCCGATCTGTTGCTGACCCGCCACGGGCCGGAAGACCCGTCGTTTGCCGATATCATGCAAATCAAACAGAACGCCAATCGGGCGACCAATCTGGTGCGCCAATTGTTGGCTTTTTCAAGACAGCAGACCTTGGAACCGGTGATTTTGGATGTCACCGATGCGCTGGGTGAATTATCCAATCTTCTGGGGCGGCTGATCGGCGAGAATATCGAACTGTCCATATCTCACGAACGCAACCTGGGTCTGCTTAAAGTTGATCGGGGACAATTTGATCAGGTCGTGATCAATCTGGCCGTCAATTCCAGGGATGCCATGCAAGGCGGCGGTACCCTGAGCATCACCACGTCCAATGTGCAGATCGATGCCCCCGTACAGCGCGGTCATGAAGTCATGAACCCCGGGCGTTATGTGCTGATCGTTACCGCCGATACCGGCGTCGGCATACCCAAGGAAGACTTGCCCAGAATTTTCGAGCCGTTCTTCTCGACCAAAGAAGTCGGCGCTGGTACCGGTCTTGGCCTTTCTACGGTCTACGGCATTGTTCATCAGACCGGCGGTTATATCTTCGTCGACAGTGCCCCCGGTGAAGGCACAACGTTCAGCATTTACCTGCCGCGCTTTGGTGATGATGCCGTCGCACCCGTGGTGCCGTCACCGGGGCCATCCGGTGCCGCCGATGATGGGGGAACTGCTGATCTGACTGGCGAAGGCACGGTTTTGCTGGTCGAGGACGAAGAAGCGGTTCGCATGTTCGGTGCCCGCGCGCTGCGCAACAAGGGATACCACGTGCTTGAAGCCATTGACGGCGAACAGGCGCTCGACGTTCTTAACAGTGCCGAACGCAAGGTTGACCTGATTATCTCGGACGTTGTCATGCCCGGCATGGATGGTCATACGTTAGTCAATCTGGTGCGCCATGAAATACCCGAAATCAAGATCATTCTCATGTCGGGATATTCCGAAGACGTCTTTGCCGACGAGGTCGAAGACGACCCTGGCATCCATTTCCTCGCCAAACCCTTCAGCCTGCGCGACCTGGCCGGCAAGGTGAAGGACGTTATGGAAGGTTAGGGGGTAGGTTAGGGTCGTGCGCATTAGGGTCGTGTCCCTCAAGCGCCGGGCGGCCCCCTCCGGGGGCCTTGGCTTAAGTCTCTGGAAGTCAGACCTTAAGACCATACAAGAGACAGCCTATCCACACCGAACTCCTATCCGGCCTTACGACCTGGCTTCCAGAGACCCAGCAAGCGCGACGAGCGCGCCCGCAGGGACATGTACCTTAAATGAAAAGCAACAAGTTCTGTTCCAACCTGACCGGACTCCTTCCGGGCCTTAAGATCTGACTTCCAGAGAACCAGCAAGCGCGAAGAGCGCGCCCGCAGGGGCACATACCTTAAATGAAAAACCGCCAGCCCATCTTCCCAGCGGATTCGTGCTCCATCAGTTTGAAGTGGCCAGCATGTTCTTCTCTACATATATGAGAACATTATGCAAACATACACCATATTTATCTTTGTTCTCAACAGGATGAAAAAGTTCTTGTGAATGAGAACAAAACAGGTACAGTGATCGCAGATTGCATCGTTGGTAACCCTGTGAAATAAGAGAGGACGAAATATGTCGAACCCTGCATTACGTGTCGTTGAAAAGGACAATATGGATAAGAACAAGGCTCTGGATGCCGCTGTCAGCCAGATCGAACGTGCTTTTGGCAAGGGTTCCGTGATGCGGTTGGGATCGCGTGAGACGGTTGCGACCGAGGTTATATCCACCGGTTCCATCAGTCTGGATATTGCCCTCGGTATCGGCGGCTTGCCGCGAGGCCGGGTCATCGAGGTCTATGGCCCGGAAAGTTCCGGCAAGACGACGCTGACCCTGCATGCCATCGCTGAGGCGCAAAAGTTGGGAGGCACCTGTGCCTTCATCGACGCCGAACATGCGCTCGACCCGGTTTATGCCAAGAAACTGGGCGTTAATATCAATGATTTGCTGATCTCGCAGCCCGATGGTGGCGAACAGGCTCTCGAAATCGC
>Ga0316204_10008522_pt1 | contig 14180 bp, 14 predicted proteins | sample 6monrhotite_MG_2_FD_205661 | JGI IMG/M metagenome (GOLD analysis project Ga0316204, IMG submission 205661) | Microbial mat bacterial communities from mineral coupon in-situ incubated in ocean water Damariscotta River, Maine, United States -... | ecosystem: Environmental > Aquatic > Marine >...
AAAAGCCGAACTGCCGTTTTGGCTGCATCATTACAATTGGCACAGACCACATTCCGGGATAAATAGGAAAACACCCATCAGCCGATCAGGCTTGGATGTGAACAACCTCATGAGACTCCACACCTAGTCGTGCCAATTTTCGATCAGTTTCACCGCATCCGCCGCCGTATCGACAAATTTGAATAAATTCAGATCATCCGGCGAAATTGTCCCGGCATCAGCCAGCGCTTCCCAATTGATGATTGTGCGCCAGAATTCCTCGCCAAACAGCAAAAACGGAATGCGGTTCATCCGCCCGGTTTGTATCAGAGTCAGGGCCTCGAACAATTCGTCCAGCGTGCCAAACCCCCCCGGAAAGGCGCAAAGTGCCTTGGCGCGCATCAGGAAGTGCATTTTGCGAATGGCGAAATAATGAAAATTAAAACACAACTCGGGCGTGACATATTCGTTTGGCGCCTGTTCGTGGGGCAGCACAATATTCAGGCCAATCGAGGTGCCGCCCGCATCCAGCGCGCCACGGTTGCCGGCCTCCATCACACCGGGGCCACCGCCAGTGATTATCACGTCCTCGCGACCATAACTTTGCATCGATTTCAGGGTCATCAAACGGGCAAATTCACGCGCTTCGTCGTAAAACCGCGACAGTTCGGCCAGTGTTTTGGTCTTGGCTGTGTCTTTTTTTGCCGGTTCGGGAATGCGCGCGCCCCCGAATAAAACGATTGTGGAATTGACCCCGCGTTCTTCCAGGATCATTTCGGGTTTCAACAGTTCCAATTGCAGTCGCACCGGGCGCAGTTCGTCGCGGCACAGAAAATCGCGGTCATCAAAGGCAAGACGATAGGCGGGGGCGCGGGTTTGCGGTGTATCGGGAACCTCGCACGCAGTTTTCACATCCTGATGGCTGTGTCGAAATGGGTGCCGTCTGGATTCGTCGTTCATTAGTCGCTTCCTTTGCATTGCGCCTGAATGGTTCAATCATTATAGGCGTTAGCAACCTGAGACCAGTCAATTTCCGGAGAGAACCATGTCAAACGCCGCCCTAGAAATCGCCATCGAATCTGCATGGGAAACCCGTGACGGCATTACACCCGCCACCAAGGGCGAAACCCGAGATGCCATCGAGGCCACATTACTGGCCTTGGACAGCGGCAAATTGCGCGTGGCGGAAAAGCAGGACAATGGCGATTGGCATGTGAACCAATGGGCCAAAAAGGCCGTGCTGTTGGGTTTTCGCATCAAAGACATGGAACCCCAATCCGGCGGCCCGCAGGGTGGTGGCTGGTGGGATAAGGTTGACAGCAAGTTTTTCGGCTGGGGACCGGATGAGTGGAAAGAGGCCGGTTTTCGCGCCGTTCCCAGCTGTGTTGTGCGCAAATCGGCCTATATTGCGCCGGGCGTGGTGTTGATGCCGTCGTTTGTAAACATCGGCGCCTATGTCGACAGTGGCACGATGGTGGATACATGGGCCACGGTTGGATCCTGTGCGCAAATCGGCAAAAACGTTCATTTGTCCGGCGGCGTGGGCATTGGTGGTGTGTTAGAACCAATGCAGGCAGGGCCGACAATTATTGAGGACAATTGCTTTATCGGGGCGCGCAGCGAGGTGGTCGAGGGCTGTATCGTGCGCGAAGGATCGGTTTTGGGCATGGGCGTGTTTATCGGTCAATCGACCAAAATCGTCGATCGCGAAACCGGCAAAATCAGCTATGGCGAGGTGCCATCAGGATCGGTTGTTGTCGCCGGATCGATGCCCTCCAAAAACGGGGTGAACCTGTATTGTGCGGTGATCGTGAAACGGGTCGATGCACAAACGCGGTCAAAAACCTCGATCAACGAATTGCTGCGGGACTGACAATTTTTGTAAATTCAACCGTTCATACGCCGCCCTGTGAACGGGCGGCGCATAAGGTATTTGTTTTTGATCGCTCGGAAAACATGAATTTCGCCCTGAAAATGTGGGCGGCCCGGCGGTGCTGTTACGAAACTGGCTTGTAGCTGGATGATACTTTATTGGCGATGGCCATGGCTTCCATTGCTTCAGCAGAAGTCATAAGTTTGGTTGTTGCCCCTCCGGAAAACGCACCAGATGCGCCGACGGCCAGCACCCCTGCCGCCATTGCTTTGTCATTGGGCGCTTCAATCAAAGCAACCACATCTTCGGCACCAAAACAGAAAAACAATCGGTGAAGTTTGCCGCCCACAGCCTCGATCAGCGGGCGCGCGGCGGCCTCTCGGTCTTGGGGATTATCAACCATCCCTTTAAGGGAAGCGGCAGTATAGCGGGCTTGGAATAAATAAAACGGCATGAGAACATCCTTTGTGTAAGTATGTCCATTTTATCACAAATCGGACACCCCAGTATTTTTTATTTCTCTTATATTACAACAAGATACCCAGCGGCGGAAACCAGTATGGCGCGTCGCAGCGAGATTTGGCTGGTCTTGATTCTTGCGCCTTTGTGCAGCCGCACGGTGCCTATAAGGCCGAAAGTGGAAGGCAATTTGGGCCTAGCAACTGTATCTCTCAAACAGGTTGAGTAGTTCAAGTTTTTCGAGATTTGCAGAGCGCATTCACGATTGTAATGGGCCGTGCCTAACATTTGAAGATACAGTTGCTAGTGTATCTTCAATTTTGGCCCAGCCTGCCGCATATCCATATAATGGTGCAGCACGTTCAATTCGTGTTTTTTCAGAACAGAGCGCGCCGCCGGGCCATAGCCATAGTCAAACCGGGCCTCGGCGTCGGGCATCAGGCGCAGGATTTCGGCCTGTGTTTCGGGATCAAAACCGGGCAGGGTTTGCGGCCCCGGATGATAACTTTCGCTGGGCATACCATTGGCAAAGATAATTTCGTGTTGATCAAACATGATGTGGACGTAATGCACGGTGGTGGTGCGTTCTTTGCGGCGGATGTTGTGGTCGTTGACCAAATCCTTGGCTTTGACCAGCACTTCGGCCGCGCCAAACAATAATTCGGCAAGGGCATCGCGGATCAGCACGCGATGGTTTTGCGAAAACTCGATAGCGTCATGAGTACCCAAGGCATTGGCGGCAAAATGGATCGGCGCGTCACAGCCTTGCGCCAAAGGGTGGCTTGACCCGATCCAGCGAATTTTTTGCACACCGCCATCCAGTGTCACCACACGATCGCCAACCGCAAGATTTTCGATGGGAATGCCGCCCAAGGGGGTGGTGATCAGCGTGCCAGCCACAAAACAGGCCACTGTTGTCTGAGTAACAGTGCCGATATCCGTATTACCCAGACCGTCGGAAACCTGATAGGTGAATTTGCTGGTGGTATCAGATGCGCCAGCCTGAATTGAAATCGTGCCATCGTCATTAAGCGTCACAACCTCGCCGCTGGTAAGTATCACACTGTCGCCGGGGTTCACCGCTTGCCCGTTGATATGGGTAATGAACAGCTTGGCCCCCGGCCCGGCCTGATCATTTTCAAGGACATCTAGCTGTTTATTGCTGCCATAACCAGCGGTGACCGTATCATCAACGGCAATTAATTCAGTTTGAATACTGTCAGCGGCGATCAACAGGTTGCTGTCATAAGCGCCATCGCCCGCGTCGGCGATACCGATGGAAATTTTATTAACCTCGCCCGCGATCACCGGCGCCTTGACCGACATCGTCACCGTCAGCCCGTCCATTTCAGTATTGACCAGATTGCTGCCAGCAGGGTTGTCGATATATAAATTTGAATTGCTTTCGTCATTGATATTGTCGATGGAAATGCTGCCGTCGCCGACGGAAATTTCCGCCTTGATCCCATTTACAAAAATGCCGACGGCATCGTTGTAACCGCTGTTGACGTATTCCAGATACTCCTCACTTGAAAAGACGATCTGCATAGTCAACGTATCGCCAACAGGGATGAATTCCGCGGTCAGAACGGCCGCATCATAGGTTTTCATGCCCGCAATCGCGCTAAGATCGGCGTTGCCCGCGCCGCCATTATAGGTGCTGGTGCCCGACGATTGATTTGTATTACCCGATGATTGCGTGACATCGGTGGCCTTTCCGGTGGACAGAATCAGGCCGCTGTCCGAGGGCGTCAGCCCCGGCGCCGTGGTATCGCCACCAGAATAGCCACCAGAGGCATTGCTTGCCCCGGTATAGGTGGCGTCAACGACTTGGACACCACTGCCAAAAACCATATCCGCCATTTCCATCGCCGATAGCGAGGTATCGATCGCCAGTTCACTTGCAATTGCCATGTTGCCCCTTTCAATCAAGAACGTCTTGTTGAAGGTGGCCGCATATCCGCTTAAGAGCGGTTAACAGATAAAATTGGCGATAGTTTATTGCCAGAAGAGACGCAAAAAGGCAGGGCCATGGCTGAAGGTAAACGCGAACAACAGGTTTTCACACTGGTCGTGCAATTGGGCCGCAAAGACGGTGACGGGCTGCCCAAGGGGGCGACGGGCGCGGGGCTGGTGTGTTTTGCCTCGGGCGTGGACGAGGCCGAAGCGGTGCGCGAAACCGTGGCGATTTTAAAACAGGCGGGCACCGCGCCGCTGGATGTGACCGGCTATGGCACCCGCAAAGAGCGGCTGGCCGAAGGGCAAGAAATCGACGCTGGTGAGGCCGAATTGATGGATCGCGCCTTAGCGGAAAATTCCGTGATCATCGCCAAGATGGACCCGTTTTTCGATTAGGGTCAGGCAGCAGCGCCAACCTTAATTGCCAAGGTTGGTCTGGCCAAACCATTTTGTCATCAAGGTGCGATAGGTGCCATCCTCGCGCAGTTTCAGCAGGCTTTGATTGATCGGTTCAATCAGCGCGCTGCCTTGGGGCACCGCAATACCATAGTTTTCCGGCAAGAAGACATTACCCACCAACCGCGCATTGCCAAAGCCGCGATTGGTGGCGTAATAGGCCAAAATCGGCGCGTCAAAAACCACGGCATCCAGTTGATCATCTTCAAAGGCAACCAACAGTGCTTCCAGATCGTCAAAACCTGCAAACCGGATTGAACGCTCGGTCATAAAATTGGCCGCGGTGGACCCCGAGGTCGTGCCAACACGCTTGCCATGCAGATCATTCACCGAGGTGATCGAGCTTTGCAGCGCGTCAACCGTCATCATCGTGGTGATTTTCGCCACAAAAATCGACACCAAAAACAACGAGGACACCACAAGGAACGTGCCCAGCAAACGCCCCATGACAGTGCGCGGTACACGTTCTTCAAACCCACCATTGACGATCAGGTTTAGCGCCCACCAAAACGCGGGAAACATCGCCTCGCGGCTGGTTTTGTCGAAATAATCCTGTGCGCGCCGCTCAAAGACCCACATCAACATGCCACCGGCAAAAAGGACCAAAAACGCGCCCAGTATCGCCAGCCCCAATTCGGGTGTTAAAATGGTGCGCCAGATCGACGACGTTTGATCGCTGGCGGGGATCATGATTTGCAAACCGCTGGCAAAAATCGGATGGGTAAAATCCATCACCAATTCACGCGCCGAGGTGATTGAAATATTGGCAATCGCCAAATCGGCGGTGCCATCTTCAACGGCACCCAGCATTTCGCCGAAGGTATTTACCCGGTTTATTTCATATCCGCGACCCAGATCATCGGCGATGGCGGCCAACAAATCCATGCTGAACCCCACTTGCTGGCGGTCAATTTCCATCGAAAATGGCACGCGGGTTACGGTGGTTACCGTCAGATTCTGCGCGTTGGCAAAACCAAAGGGCAGCGTGGCAAAGGCCAAGAGGAAAAACAAGAAATGACGCATATGGGACCCCAGATAGACGTTATGCCGACAAAGGCCGCAATTGGCATCAAAAATCAAGTTTTCCCTGCACAATTCCTGTGAAATCGGCCAAAACTAGTGAACGCCTGCGCTGGCAAGCAATACTTTGGCCTCGAACCCTTTCAGCATCATCCGTCCGGCATCGCCATACCCCAATCCGGTTTGCGGGTCTATTTCGGGGAAAATCCCGCAAATTTCTTCATAGATGTCGGATTGAAACGCATCGGCGCTTTGTGGGCCGGGCAAATAGCTTTCGGTGGCAAGCCCGTTGGAAAAGACAATTTCATGATCGTCAAACAACAGGTGGAAATAGTCGACCTCGCCACCCTGAATGACCTTGACGGTATCGCCATTGACCAAATCCTTGGCCTTAACCAATACTTCGTTTTCGGCAAACAACAGCTCTGCCATCAGATCTTGGAACAAAATGCGGTGCTGCGGCGATACCCGCAATTCGCGGTGATTGCCAAAGGTGCCCGCCGCGATGGAAATCGGGGCCAGATTATCCAGCGCGGGTACCTTGCGATGACCAAGCCAACGCAAGGGCTGTGCGCCGCTGTCCAGCGTGGTGATCAGATCACCGGCTTGCAAATCCTCTACCGCCACCTCGCCGTGGGGGGTTTCAATCAGGGTGCCCCTGACAAAACAGGGCACCGTGTTGATCGTAACCATACCAACGTCGGTATTGCCGGAACTGTCAGTCATCGTATAGTTGAAATTGACGGTTTCTTCACCGGCGTCCGAAACAACCGTAAAGGTGCCATCGGCATTCAGCGTAACGGTTTCGCCCGAGGCCAGGGTTATTGTCGACCCAACGCTGACCGGTTGCCCGTTGATATGGGTCACCGTCAAGGTGCCCGTCCCGGTGTCATTTCCCAAAACGTTGGCAATCGCTGATGCGTTGGCATCCATGTTCAACAAATCAGAGGCCGCGATTGTGGCAGTTTGAACGCTGCCACCGGCAATCAGCAGATTTGAATCGCCTTGGCCATCCCCAATATCGGCGATCCCGATTTTCAGGGAATTCACAGCCCCAGATATAACTGGAATTTTCAAGGTAAGGGTCATGGTGAACCCATCCATTTCGGTGTTGTAATCATCACCGGTGTTGTCGACATAAAGGTTTTCGTTAGAGGGATCGCCCAGATTGTTGACCGTAACGTTGCCGCCAATTTCAAGCGGCACCAGATTGCCGTTGATCCAGACCCCCACGGCATCGGTGAACACGCTGTTGATGTATTCCGGAAACTCGTCGGATGAAAACACGAATTGAATGCTCATCGTGTCACCGGTGGGGATGAAATCCGTGTTCAGAACGGCGGCGTCATAGGTGCTGGCCCCCGCCAAGTCGTTAAATTCGGCCAGATTGTCATTGGTATTGTTGTCGGTGGATTTCAACGTGCTACGATTTGGATCGCCGTTGCGATTGGTGAAATCCTTGATTTTGCCGGTGGAAAGGATAACGCCGGTATCACCCGGGGTTACGCCCGGGGTGATTGAGTCGCCACCTGTGTATATGCCCGACGCGCGGCCGGCACCAGAATAGGATGCGCCAACAACGTCGACACCATCCCCGAAAATTTCGTTCGCCATATCCATGGCACTGGCATTGGTGGTATAGTTAAGCTCTTGTCCGGTCGCCATTTGCCTGCCTCAGGTTTTTATCCAAGACAGAAACAGACAATCAATCGACGGATTACCCCCGCCATTTTTATTGATTTTACCGCTCTTTGCCGGGCCTTTTTGGCCTCTGACGTTCCCTGCCTCGGGATTATTATTATACTGACGCCAGTTTTGGGTGAAATTGCGGTGATTTGCAAAGGAAATCCCACAGCGATGCGCAAATCTAGCGGGGAAATGTTGTGTTCGCCCAACAATTTGTGTTTGAAAGGCAGGGAACAGCCCCCAAAGGGGCGGAAAAATGGAACGCGCATGGAACCTACAGTGGCAAGTGATCCGGTTGGCATTACCGAAAATCTGGTGAAATGCGCCTCTGTGACCCCGGCTGAGGGTGGCGCTTTGGTCTATCTGGCGGCATTGCTGGGTGCGGCAGGTTTTGAATGCAACCGCGTGGATCGTGGCGAGACCAGCAATCTTTATGCGCGCTGGGGCAAAAAAGGCCACGCGCGCAGTTTTGGTTTTAACGGGCACACCGATGTGGTGCCGGTGGGCGATGCCGCCGCCTGGACCCACCCGCCGTTTGGGGCAGAAATCGTCGATGGCTGGCTCTATGGTCGTGGCAGCACGGATATGAAATCGGGCGTTGCCGCCTTTGCCGCCGCTGCGATTGATTTTGTCAAGAATACGCCGCCGGACGGGGCGATCATTCTAGCCATCACCGGCGACGAAGAAGGCCCGGCCACCGACGGCACCGTGGCCTTGTTGGACTGGATGGCCGATCAGGGCGAAGCGATGAGTGCCTGTCTGGTCGGTGAGCCAACCTGCCCGGATACAATGGGCGAGATGATGAAAATCGGGCGGCGCGGGTCAATGTCGGCGTTTTTCACCGTGCAGGGCGTGCAGGGCCATTCCGCCTATCCCCATCGCGCGGTAAACCCCTTGCCGGCAATGGCGCGGCTGATGGATCAACTGGCCAGTCACACACTGGACACCGGCACCGATCATTTTGATGCGTCAACTTTGGCGGTGACCACGATTGACACCGGTAATCCGGCCACAAATGTGATCCCGGCGGTGTGCAGGGCGACGGTGAATATACGGTTTAACGACCTGCATAATTCGGCGGATTTGATTGCGTGGTTGCGGCGTATTGCGAATGATCTGGCGACCACCGAAGGCGTGAAAATTGATATGGTGACGCAGGTTTCCGGCGAAAGCTTTTTGACGCCGCCGGGTGAATTGTCGGCGCTGGTGGCGCGGTCAGTGCAAGAAATAACGGGTATTGAACCGGTTGCCTCGACCACCGGCGGCACCTCGGATGCGCGGTTCATCAAGGATCATTGCCCGGTGGTGGAATTCGGGCTGGTGGGGAAAACCATGCATCAGGTTGATGAACGCGTTCAGGTGGCGCAGATCGTGCAACTGAAAGAAATCTATTCAAACATATTGGCAGGGTACTTTGCGTAAAACACTGGTTTTGATGGTGAAAGAGCCCCGCGCCGGGCGGGTGAAAACGCGGCTTGCGGCGGACATTGGCCGGATTCCGGCAACATGGTGGTTTCGCCACCAAACGCGCCGGATGATCCGGCGGCTGGAAGACGCGCGTTGGGATTTGGTGCTGGCCGTCAGCCCCGATACCGAGGGCATGAACAGCCGCATCTGGCCCGCGCATTTGCCACGGTTTGCCCAAGGTTCCGGTGATTTGGGGGATCGCATGTCGCGGGTATTTCGCGAGCTTGGCCAAGGCCCGATCATCATTGTTGGCGGCGATATTCCGGGCATCACACCGCGCCATATTGCACGCGCGTTTGCCCTGCTTGCGCGGCGCGATGCGGTACTTGGTCCGGCACCCGACGGGGGCTATTGGCTGATTGGTCTTGCCCGCAAAGTGGCGGTGCCGCCGACCTTGTTGAAAAATGTGCGCTGGTCCACCAAAGACGCGATGGAAGACACCGTTGCCAGCCTGTCGGGGCTGCGGATTGGCATCACCGACACGTTGAATGACGTGGATCGCGGTGTTGATCTTTCCGCATGACGGCGCGTTAAGGCCATGATAGATGCGGCCCATGGCAAAAATTCCTTCTAAAGATGAAATCCTGCAATGGATTACCCAAAATCCCACGCTGACCAACAAACGCGATATCGCGCGTGCCTTTGGCATCAAGGGACAGGCGCGGATTGATCTGAAACGTATCCTGCGCGAGTTGCAGGCCGAAGGTCATTTGGCAAAGCGGCGAAACAGCTTTCGCAACCCTGATGCCCTGCCGCCTGTTGCCCTGTGCGAGGTTCTGGCCCCAGATGTCGACGGTGATTTGTTCGCGCGCCCCTTGGAATGGGATGGCGAGGGCGAAGCCCCCCGCATATTGCTGAGCTTTGGCAAATCCGATCCGGCCTTGGGGGCGGGTGTACGCATTTTGGCGCGGCTTCAGGCCGTCAAAGCCGAGGATCACGCCTATGTTGGCCGTTTGATCCGCCGCATCGGCAGCAACCCCATTCGTATTCTGGGCATTTTTCGCAAAGGCTCCGAGGGCGGGCGCATTATTCCTGTCGATAAAAAGGCCGACAAGGAATGGATCGTGCCCGACGGGGCCACCAATGACGCGCGTGATGGTGAATTGGTTGAAGGTGAACTGGCTGGGCCAAAATCGCGCATGGGCTTGCCGCGCGCGCGGATTGTGGCGCGGCTGGGGGATCCCTCGGCGGCCAAGGCCGTGTCGTTGATTGCGATCCACCAACATGGCATTCCAGATGCCTTCCCAAATGAGGTGATTGCACAGGCTGATGCCGCCAAACCCATGGGTCTAAAAGGCCGCGAAGATTTGCGCGACATGCCGTTGATCACCATTGATCCATCCGATGCGCGGGATCACGATGATGCGATTTATGCCCATGCCGACGATGACCCCAAAAACGCGGGCGGTCATGTTGTTTGGGTGGCCATTGCCGATGTTGCCGCCTTTGTGACGCCGGGGTCGGCGCTGGATATCGAGGCGCGCAAGCGCGGCAATTCCAGCTATTTTCCTGATCGTGTGGTGCCGATGTTGCCGGATCGTTTATCGGGTGGTCTGTGTTCCCTGCACGAGGGCGTTGCGCGACCGGTGATTGCCGTGCGAATGGTGTTGAATATGGCGGGCGAAAAAATCAGCCACCGCTTTGTGCGGGGTATGATGAAATCGCCGGCCAGCCTGAATTACGAAGAGGTGCAGGCAGCCCAAGATGGCGCACCGAACGAAAAATGCACCCCCCTGATGGATGTGGTGATCGCCCCGCTTTATGCCGCCTATGCCGCGGCAACATCGGCGCGGGCGCGCCGCCAACCGCTGGATCTGGATTTGCCGGAACGGCGCGTGGAAATATCCGAAGAGGGCAAAGTGACGGCGGTTTCGTTCAAGGATCGGCTGGACGCGCATAAGCTGATCGAGGAATTCATGGTGCTGGCCAATGTGGCCGCCGCCGAGGAATTGAACGCCCGCAAGCAACCCCTGCTGTTTCGTGTCCACGAAGAACCCAGCGTTGAAAAACTGGATGCGTTGCGCGAAGTGGCACAGGCGTCTGGTTTTGTATTGGCCAAAGGGCAGGTGCTGAAAACCCAGCATTTGAACCAGTTATTGAATGCGGCCAAAGGCGGCGAGTTTGCCGAATTGATCAACATGTCAACGCTGCGCTCGATGCAGCAGGCGTTTTATGGCACGCAAAATTACGGCCACTTTGGGTTGGCGTTGCGCAACTATGCGCATTTTACCTCGCCGATCCGGCGCTATGCCGATTTGCTGGTGCATCGCGCGTTGATCCGTGGTCATGGCTGGGGCAAAGATGGCCTGTCCGAGGCGGATATTGCCACGCTGGATGAAACCGGCGTGCAAATTTCGATGACCGAGCGAAGATCGATGATGGCCGAACGCGATACAAACGATCGCTATCTGGCGGCGTTCCTGAATGACCGCGTTGGCAATTCTTTTGCCGGGCGCATTTCAGGCATCGCCAAATTTGGGGTCTTTGTGAAACTAGATGAAACCGGGGCTGATGGCTTGTTGCCGATCCGGTCGCTGGGCCGGGAATATTTCAATTATGATGCAGACAGCCAGACCCTGACGGGATCAGACAGCGGTATGTTGATCGCGCTGGGCATGCGCGTTGTTGTCAAGCTGGCCGAGGCTGTGCCAGTGACCGGTGGTTTGGTGTTGGAACTGTTGGAAATCGACGGCAAAACCGCCCCCAAGGGTGGTAGTGGTGCGCGCCGATACGGCAAAGGCAGCGGCGGTAAAGGCCGCAAGGCGGCACGCGACAAGGCCAAAAACACCAAAATCAAGAAAAAGATCGCTCGCAAAACACGATAGGTGAAAAGGCAAGCACCCGCCGATAAATAGCTAATTGATTCCAAACTGGAAACAATGCTTGTATTTCTACGATCAGAATCTCTTTCAGGTGGTGTGTTGATGTTTCGTTTTTTCCCAATTATTTTGGCGGTTGTTCTGGCCAATGTTGCGTCGGCAGGCCCCGTGGTTTTGGACAAATCTTTGCGGCCCATCGGGCGCCCGCAAACCCTCGCGCAACCGGTTGCCGTATCGCCGAGCGGGTTCAAAGCATGCGTTGCCGGGCTAAAACGGCGCGCGGTCAAATCAGGCATATCCGCGCGAACCGCAGAGCGCGCTTTTGTCGGCGTAAATTTCCTGCCAGATGTGATTGCCAAGGACCGCAAGCAAAGCGAGTTTACCAAACAGATATGGGAATATCTGGATACGGCTGTGTCCAAAACACGGGTGAAAAATGGCCGCGCGGCCTTGCGCGAAAATGCCCGTGTGCTGGCACAGATTGAACGCAAATACGGCGTCGAAGCCGAGGTCGTTGTGGCGATTTGGGGGCTGGAATCGGCCTATGGTACGTTTCGCGGATCAACACCGTTGATGGACAGCCTGACAACATTGGCCTGCGACAGTCGCCGTTCAAGGTTTTTCACCAACCAGCTGATGGCTGCGCTGAAGATCATTCAGGCGGGCGACGTGGCGCCGCGCAAAATGACCGGCAGTTGGGCCGGTGCCATGGGGCATACACAATTCATCCCCACCAGTTATCTGGGGTATGCGGTAGATTTCAAAGGCGACGGCAAGCGCGATATCTGGTCGGATGACCCCACCGATGCGCTGGCCTCGACCGCGGCTTACCTGAAACGCTTTGGCTGGACTTATGGGCAACCTTGGGGGGCAGAGGTGCGGCTGCCCAAAGGATTTGACTATGGGTTGACCGGCGAGAGGATCAAGAAACAACCCGGTGAATGGCACGCTTTGGGGGTGCGATTGGCGAATGGCAAACCGATCCCCGATAAGGGGCGGGCATCAATATTGTTGCCCGCAGGCGCGCGCGGTACGGCCTTTGTGATTTATAACAATTTTCAGGTGATCGAGCGGTATAATATGGCCGATGCCTATGTGATTGCTGTGGGGCATTTGTCGGATCGCATCAAGGGCGGGACCGCGTTGCGGGCTGGCTGGCCACGTAAGGATCGGTCGCTGAGTTTTTCGGAAAAGAAAGAACTGCAAAAACGTCTGATCCGAAGTGGGTTCAATACCGGTGGCGTGGATGGCATTATCGGGCCGAACACCATTCAGGCAGTTCGGGAATATCAGGGATCTGTTGGCTGGGTGCCGGATGGCTATGTGTCGCTGAAAGTTTTGAAAAAGCTTCGCTAAGGGTTATGACCGGCCCCCGAGGCTCCCTCATTTATAACGAGAGTTTGCGGGTTTGGATTTCATATTCGTGATCGTCTTTTTGGGCAAGCGCCCTCTCGTTGTTTGCTTCACAAACAACTGCCTGGCGATGGTCCTGTGCGGAGCCCTCAAATTGCTCAAGCGCACGGCGCGCTTCAGCGGGTGTTTGGTTGCCTGTGTCAGACTCCACAGTTTGTGGCGCATTGCGCCTTACCCGCAACGCCTGTTTTATGGCACCGTCACACCAAGGCCCGGCTGGCGCTTGTCGAGGGTAAAAATCCGCTTTGCGGCGCGAATTTTGACTTTCATGGCAAGGGTTGCTTAGGTGTCTTTGGCGAGCCTGCGCTTTCTGTTTGCGCAGCTCGGTTGACTGCATCGATCCTTCTGAAAGAGTACCGCGTTGAAACTTGATCTTCTGTCCGAGGCCGTTCTGGCCAAATTGCGCGGCGCCGTCTCATTTGACAACGAAGAAGACGCGGCCCAGCTGATTGCCGATGCGATCAATACCTATGTTGATCTCGGCAACCGCGCGCGGGCCGGGGCGCAGTTTTACATGAAATCCGGGCCGGAGGCACCGCTGCGGCGGTTGCGGCTGCCGTTCGATAGTCGATAGGCAACCCGGATCTGACCTGAGGGGGGATAATACATGGCCTATCAATTCAACGGCATCGCGGCGGGTGACCAATCCGGTTATTCCGTGTCCTCGGCGGGGGATGTCACCGGCGACGGCATCGACGATCTGATCATCGCGGCGCCATTTGCTGATCCAAACGGCAGCAGCGGTGCCGGAGAAAGCTATCTGATCTCCGGCGCCGATCTGGCGGCGCTGGACGCGGCGACGGCAAATGGCGGCACGGCGGGCGACGGCATCATCGAGCTTGCCGATGTGGCGGCCATCGGCGCCTCGGCCACCGGCACCTCGTATCAATTCAACGGCATCACTGGGGGTGACCTTTCTGGTTATTCCGTGTCCTCGGCGGGGGATGTCACCGGCGACGGCATCGACGATCTGATCATCGCGGCGTATGGGGCCGATCCAAACGGGAACGGCGATGCCGGAGAGACATATCTGATATCCGGCGCCGATC
>Ga0316204_10008523_pt1 | contig 14176 bp, 9 predicted proteins | sample 6monrhotite_MG_2_FD_205661 | JGI IMG/M metagenome (GOLD analysis project Ga0316204, IMG submission 205661) | Microbial mat bacterial communities from mineral coupon in-situ incubated in ocean water Damariscotta River, Maine, United States -... | ecosystem: Environmental > Aquatic > Marine >...
CAGTCGAAGATCTAACTCGCGAGACCTTACGCTCACAATTTGAAACCAATTTATTTGGTACCCATGAGCTAACTTGTCAGGTGATACAAATCATGCGTAAACAAGGGTATGGGCGCATCATACAAAACAGCTCAGTGCTTGGCTTTGCAGCGCTCCCCTTTAGAGGGGCGTATAATGCCAGCAAACATGCCTTAGAAGGGCTTACCGATACACTGCGCATGGAACTTAAAGGAAGCGGAATTCAAATATCACTGATAGAGCCGGGCCCAATTCGCAGCCATTTCAGAAAGAATGCCTACGCTGCTTTCAAGAAAAATATTGATGTTGAAACAAGCCACTTTAAGCAATACTACATAGGCGTAGAACAACGCCTGGCTCAACAAGATAAAGATGGGCAATTTACCCTACCGGAAGATGCCGTTGTAGAAAAATTAATTCACGCATTAGAACATCGTCGAGCTAAACCTCGCTACTATGTTACTTTCCCTACTTATCTATTTGGCTATCTCAAACGCCTATTATCCACACGCATGCTAGACCGCATCATGCTTGCTGTTTCAAGGGATGAAAATAGCTAAGCAGTGCGATGCGACCGCCCTTGAGATGATTAAAGTATTAACTGAGAAAGCCGATCAACAATTCAAGATTTGAACCTATTATAAAATTTAGAATCAATGCAACATATCCAACCTGCATTCCCTAAGGAGCAACCCAATGAGCAACAACCCTCTGGTACAACTGGCTAGCCTCAATCAAAGCCCTTGGTACGATAATATTCAGCGCGCCATGATCCAGAATGGTGAACTCAAGCGCTTAATTGATGAAGATGGTCTTAAGGGAATGACCTCTAACCCAGCCATCTTTCAAAAAGCGATGACAGGCAGCAACGACTACGATGAGAGCCTAAAAACACTGCTTGCGAGCAACTCCAATCAAGATGCTAAAGCACTTTTTTATCATCTTGCCATCGAAGATATTCAAATGGCCGCTGATGTCTTTAAAGACATCTACAGCCGTACAGATGGTAAAGATGGCTATGTCAGTCTGGAAATTTCTCCCGACTTGGCCCATGACACCGACGCTTCAATTACCGAAGCATTAGAGTTGGTCAAACGCGTTAATCGCCCTAATCTCATGATCAAGGTGCCCGCGACACTTGAAGGACTGCCGGTCATTGAAGCACTGATCAGTGAAGGAATTCATGTTAACGCCACCCTGCTTTTTGCTGTTGATCGCTATTTAGCCGTTAACGATGCCTACATCAAAGGCCTTGAAAAACGTCTTGCTGCGGGTAAAGACATCCACAACATCGCCTCAGTCGCCAGCTTCTTTGTCAGCCGTGTAGATAGCGCCGTTGATAATACACTCAAAGCGATCACAGAAACCGATACCAACCACCTAATAAGCAAAGCGGCTATCGCGAATGCGAAAGTGGCCTACCAAAGCTACAAAGATTTTTATGCCTCTGAGCGTTTCGCGCCACTCAAAGCAGCAGGTGCTCACTCCCAGCGTCTTTTATGGGCCTCCACTGGGGTAAAAAATCCAGACTTAAAGGATACGCTCTACATTGATGAGTTAATTGGCCCTGAAACTGTTTCCACTATTCCACCCGCCACCTTCGATGCCTTCCGTGAACATGGCGTAGTAGCGGATACCCTTGAGATTAACGTAGAACAAGCTCGCGCTACACTCGCAGACTTAGCCGAACTCAAAGTCGACCTCTCTGCCATTACCGATGAACTAGAAGTGCAAGGTGTTAAGCTATTTGCAGACGCTTTCGAGCAACTATTAGAAGCCATCGATAACAAAAAAAATCAATTTTGAGCCCGCCTCCTCCTACAGCCATTTAAGCTGTAGGAGGAAGTCTCTCACAGTAAAAAGCCACTTCATCTCATGAAACTCGAAACACACGCTGCAAACTCTCAACCAAAGCGTGTACTGCTGGACCAACATGATCATTTGAAGACAATACCAAATACACCGCAACCTTACGCTGTGCCTGTAATGAAAGGTTAAGCGGCTTAAGCACCCCTTGTGCCAACTGTGACTTGATAAAGCTTTCCGGCACAAAACAGAAACCCAAACCTTGCTCAAGTGCTTGAATAGCAGTAGAGAAATGGCTAACTGTCAAACGTTGCTCGGCCTCTAGCCAACCTTTATCTTGATTTCGTTTTTGCCCTGAATCACGCACTACAATTTGCCGATGTCCTCGCAAATCAGCCTCACTCAACGGTCCATCATGTTTAACCAATGCATGATCAGCACTCGCCACGGGCAACATCACCACCTCACCAATTTGGTTAGAAAGAAAACCTGTCGGAATGTGAGCACTCAATGTCATATCGGCCTGTCGTTCATACAGCGCCTCATCTGTACCTGATAGTGTCGTCTCTAACAACACCACACGCGTCTGCGGTGCTTTCTCAGCAAAGAGCACTAAAGCCTGTAACACTTTATCCATAGGTACAATCGATTCCACCGCCAACACTAATTCGCTCGCCCAGCCCTCAGCAAAGCATTTTGCAACGCCCTCCAAATCATTTGCGTGCTCCAACAACTGCTTAGCTCGACGGTATAGCACCTCTCCTAACTCTGTCAGAGCAGCACGCCGCCCATGCTGGTACAGCGCAGGCATGGCGAGCTGTTCATCCAAGCGGGCAATCGCATAACTAATCGCAGACTGGCTCTTATTTAAACGCTCAGCCGCTTTAGCAAAACTCCCCTCTTCCACCACAGCCACCAGGGAACTCCATTGCTCTAGAGTTATTTTTGGCACCTTCATACATTCAATTCCTGAATCATTTAAAGTTGAATTTAACATCAATTCATTCAAATAACAGATATATCATTAATTAAACGCAAAGGAGACCGCCATGAAAACATTACTACGCATCGATTCCAGCTTATCTGGTGAAAATTCAACATCTAAATTACTGGCAGATGAATCAATTAATTCGTTACAGCGTAATGAAGCATTACAAATAACCTATCGAGATATCACCACTGACAGTATTCCTCACTTAAACCACACCCATATCGCAGCGTTGAGCACACCACATGAGCAACACACACCCGAGCAACAAACATGGCTCGATTATGCCGACAGCTTAATAAATGAAGTCATCGCTGCCGACACCCTGTTAATTGGTGCTCCAATGTATAATTTCGGTGTACCTTCGGTATTAAAGTCATGGTTTGATCATATCGCACGCGCAGGCGTAACATTTCGATACACCAGTGAAGGGCCAGAGGGACTATTAAAAAATAAACAAGCCATCATCATCACGACCCGAGGTGGTATTCATCGCAATCAACAAAGTGATAGTGAAACTCACTTTATAACCACAATGCTTAATTTTCTTGGCATCAAAAAAATAAACTTTATCTATGCCGAAGGGTTAAATATGGGCAATGGCGAACGAGACGCAGGACTTGCTGAAGCTCGCCAACAAATCCAACAACTCTCTAACGCTTAGGAGGCCACCATGCAACGTGAAATTACTAAGATAACACCAGGACGCGCAACCGCAGATGGTGCTGGCGTAAAACTCACACGTATCTTTGGAGGCAACCAACCACGCCTGTTTGATCCATTTTTATTGCTAGATGAGTTTGGCTCTGACCAAGCTTCAGACTATATTGCCGGATTTCCTGAACACCCTCACCGAGGCTTTGAAACCGTCACCTATATGTTGCAAGGTTGTATACAACACCAAGATCACCTCGGCAACCAAGGATTACTCGAAAGCGGAGATATTCAATGGATGACCGCAGGACGGGGCATCATTCACTCTGAAATGCCTCAACAGCAGGAGGGGCAACTGCGAGGCTTCCAGTTGTGGATTAATCTCCCCAAAGCAGAAAAAATGAAACCTGCTGCATACCGAGATATACCCAGCAAGCAGATTCCGCAGTACACACACAACGGCATCCACTACAAACACATTGCGGGAAAATTTAAATTAGATGAAAAATTACGCCAAGGTGCAGTAGTCGGACTAACCAGCCAAGCGCTTTACCTAGATTTACATTTCATCGAAACAAGCCAAACACAACTCACTCTCCCAGATAACCACACCGCGATGCTCTATATGTATGAAGGAGAGGCAAATGTAGGAAGTAAAAAACAACCGCTAAACAAAGGCGAACTAGCACAACTTAGTCTGCAAGGAACTATCGCCATACATGCGGAGGCTGGCACGAAACTATTACTACTAGCCGGCAAACCACTTAATGAGCCGATAGTCCAACATGGCCCCTTTGTAATGAACACTGCCGAAGAGATTAACCAAGCAATCGAAGACTACCGAAATGGCACCTTAACCAAACCAGCCTCGGTATAAGCAAGCTAATACTTCAACAATCACCAACTAAAGCTGGTGTTGTTAAATTTTGCATATACAAAAGATCAACGTATTTCCCATTAAAGCAGAGTGCCTTATTTTGTATTCCTATCATTTCAAATCCCTGCCTTTTAAATAGAGATATTGCACGACTAGACTATCTATTGTAATCAGCGGGGGAGCCTTTTAAAAAGATCATCGAGTGGTTTCTCCTCTCGATGATCCAATACATTTCAAGGCAGTATAGAGACTTCAAGAAAAGAACTTGTACTGGCATTATCCTTAAGACCATCAAGTGTTGTATCGATATCAAAGTGGAATCGATAATCACCACTGGGAAGCCCACTGGTAGAGAGCACAGGAAAATCCGTTACGGTGAAAAGAGCACCTTGGTGTGATAATTCATCACCAGGAAGCCAGCTGTTCACGGCACCATCAAAATAGTACCAACCCATTGGTGTAGAGGCAGAGATCCACCACTCTACTTGGCGAAGCGACGTCTGGAAAGTCATTAACGATAAAGTAACCGTAAGGGAATCTGAAGAATTAAGCTCAACAAAACCTTCTGAACCGTTTGCCAATATATCAATTTCTAACCACTCAGCATTCCACTCCGCTGCACCAATATCACATTGAAAGGTACCATTCAGGTCACCATCTGCTGGCCGTTGAAAGCCATCAATATCAATGTGAGGGCAATAATCATCATTCGCCGAATCAATAACATCCACTTGATTATCGTAAGGCATGACCAATTCAAAATTGTATAAATAGTTTGGCGTGTAAGCGTAACTAGGCTGAATAGCATAATCAAAAAGGCTATTAAAAATATCTGTAGCATGTGGGCCACAGTTACTACTTGAATTAGAGGTATAGACGTTATTTCCATAAGAGGTAATCGGTGAGCCAAAGAAAGTCACACACTCTTGCTCTCCATTATAGGCAAACAGGTTGTTAACTAAGCTCACCCAGCTATCAAACCCCGCATAGATCGAGGAGGCATGAGCATTTCCAACAAAGCTTGAATTGGAAATTATTGCATCAATGTTCCCCCACATCTGCACCATGCCATTATAAAGTTGCCCTGTGTTGTGATGAATCGAGGTATTTACCAAGCTAAAATAAGCGCGCTTCGTTGCAGGCCAAATAGAGACAAACCCATAATCCATCTCATTATTATGTATACTGCTTGAAAAAACCTTAACAACCCCCGCCTTGGTATAAGACTGCATTGCTATCGCGGTAAAACTGCTCGAACAATCAAGACCTTTATTACCACCTCTGGCAACCACAATACGACTAGCAGTAATCTCATCACCAACCAGTACGGCACCACAATTATAGTCTATAAACTCACTTTCAAATGCTAGCATTGAGCCAATCCCCTCTTCTCCTGGAAAAAGTGAATCAAAGCCGGATGAGTTATAAACGCCAACATCATACAGGGTGATGTAAGGTGAACTCCCGCTGATGAGTTTTCCACTGTAATAACTTAAATGATAAAGATCTAAACGCACCCCTTCAATACGAAACCCACCACCAAATATCTGAGACTTAGGGGTGGAATATGAAGGATCATATTCACCGCTAATAATTACATCATCCGTAATCACCGATGGCTGAGATAGATTGTAATCCCCCCCAGGCAAGTAGATGACATCTTTACCTAAGTTTGCGTTGGCAGCAGTGACGGCATCACGAAAGGAGCAGTCGATATCACAAATACCATCGTGGGTATCTGATGTTTTTGTGACTTGATATATAGTACTGCCAGTCACCTCAAAATCAAAATTCATTCCACCATAAACATAAAAATCATTTTCATCATAGTAGCTAATAGAGAATGAATCACTCCCCACAAAGCCTGGGTCACTTTTGTATTGAACAATGCCCGCTAATTCATCAAGAATAGTTACAGTACCATGCCGTGCATGCATGGATATTTTATAATGCCGTGTACCCCACTCGGTATTTTCTCCATTATTAGAGCTGCCAGTAGCCATATTAAAAGACATAATAACTGCAGTACCTGAAGGTACATTGTCTAATCGACTTTGCGCATATGCAGATGAACTCATTAATAATATTAAACATAATATTGAATATATTTTTAATTTTAATCGATCAATCATCTATTTCTTCCTTTTAAAGAGATTAGCTCACTGTTATTAAATATTTTACAAAAGACCGTTTTTGTAAAATCATCTACAAAACAGATCCTGATACCAGCGTATAAAAAGAACACGTGATTAACCTTAGGACAGATATAAAAAAATTAAAATAAGATAAAAACAACAAAATATTAAACCAAATAGATATTAACGACATTGTTCACTACTTGGATTCAACCAATAAGAGATATACGGCCCCCTCTCAATGTAAATAAACCTGTTACCTATGTCCCTGATCTAAACAGTTCCTCAACACCAACCTACGAAAAATTAGTCCACGTTACGTGCTGCCCCCTATCGAAATCATATCAACGCCGCTTGTTGACGTTTATTGTCATCGCAAACACCGAAATAAATCCATACGGCCACTTCGATAAACAGGTAGATTCGTTCAACACCCGGTCACATTTTCACCGATGAAATGGACAAGGGCTCCTTCGCTTATTGTTGCCGATACCCACTGATACCCGGAAATGGAGAATCGGAATTCTGCCCCCCCCCCCCTCGAGGTCTCGCCGAAGTTTGCAAAGGCTATTGCTACTGTACAGGTAGCATTGTTTTACATTAAGGGGGATTTCATACCAACTAAATCACTGGAAAAACAGTGGAAGGGTTCGCTAGCGGCATTGCATCACCCTATCCACAACCACCCACTCAACATGCCGCGTAGCGTACCGGCCCCTTGCCCGATTCATTGGTTAAAAAATGGACGCGTAATAAAAGAGGCCTGCGGATAATCAAAGCCACCCGTTGAGAACGAAAGGCTTCAGGCGGCCAAGAGCCAAAAATGAATATATCCCAAGAGTTACTCAGAGCCTAATGCTTGATTGAATGTGGCACGTCAGTGGTGAGATCACAGTAAGAGACTCTCGTGTGTGTTTGTTGTAAGTGATTTACTGACAATTTTTTTGACAGATAAAGTAGCCAATTTTTTAACTCTATTAAATCAGCCTCAAAAAAGAGGCCGATAAGTTTACTAGTGCCTATTGACAGGCCGGAGGCTCATATGTGTTATATGTTTATTTATCATTTTCAACTATCTTAAATTCAACCGCCATATTAGCTTCGTATTTCACTTCATCAAAAGAAGAGCTTGCTTGCGCTGTATCATGCTGAACTATTGAAGAAAAACTACTACTTTTCTTTCTATTCTCCAATGCTTGATCCAGAAACATTGCACCTTCTGTGGGAATGTTGTGAATCCGAGTATCAGTTATCCCGATAGGGATTAGCTTCACGCCTAAAGTTTTCTCGTAACCCTTCTTTTGTTTCATTATCTCAGACAGCGCCTTTTCTTTGACAATATCTCGATATTTATCTTTCTGTGTATGCTCATATATTGAACTAGCTAGCACTACTTCTTTATTTTCATCAGATACTGAGGCAACTGCTATAAGCTGCTTTTCATCATATATACCTATTTCCATACGATTGATAACTTTATAATTGTCAGGCTCCTTCCCGAACCAACCATATTGTGGTGATGTTGAAAATTTTGAATTATTGATCTCGTCTTCTCTTATTCCAGAACTAACCAGTTGGGTCTTAATCTTATCTCTCAATTTCTGATTTCTTTCAATTGAACTAGATAGCTTATCGTGCTCTGTCGTTATAACTAGCGATACAATAGCCTTATCTGAGAATGTCTTCTCTTCTGAATACCCTCTAATAATGACAATATTCTCAGCGGGGTGAATAAATTCTCTAAGTTCATTTGGTGTTCCTTTTATTTCCGTTTCTCCTACCGAGACAACAGAGAACATTAAGAGTAGGCCACCAAATATAATTTTATCTATCTGCATATTAATCTCTCAATTTTTTGAAACACATAACAAGGCTGTAGAAAACCCCCATCTACAGCAACCTTCCTCTACAGCCAATCATTTGTCAATTGACTATCTTTATCTCACTTCAGTGTGATTTTTAATATCGTTTCCCTTATACCAATAACTTCCCCTTTTAAGTAAAAAGGATACATTGCAAGACCCAGTGGAATGGTCCATCCCGCACCCTAAACGGCTTAAAAATCGAGGTTGACTATATATGACCCTGTTGATTCCATGGAGTTATAAATGACTTATTGAATCCGCTTCAGTCGCGGCGTCCAGCGTTCTGTAACTCACAGCTACTTTGGTCGTTTTGCCTTTGCCCCGTTTGGTCGGCATCATCTGTACATATTGCTTACTGTTGGCTGCAAACCACCGTAAAAACACATAAAATTCACGTGTGATTTGGGCACCAGAGTGGCAAGCTTGGCGATGAAGTTCTGGCGGGTTCGAAGATCACAGGCGTGTCATCTTAAGTGGCAGGCAGACCCAGGTCTGTAGTTCTGATGGGGGCACGATGCGGGGATTCGTCAAATGTTCTTCAAAGTGAGGTTGATCATCCGGCTCTTCGCCACTGTCAGGAAGCCATTTGCCGAATAACCAGTCATAGGTATGTGTAAGTTCTGCAAGAGGGCCCGTGTGTTTTAATACCGCGCTGCGCCCGCCGGGCGTAGTCATCACATGAAAACCATTGTCTTCTATGGGAGCAAAATCCGCTGGCGCAGTAATACAAATATCAGCACGCAAATCGGCTTTTGCGGTGACATTGGGGTCATCATAGTAGACAACAAACACCCGGGAATCAGCCCTAAGAAGGTTGTGCCCCGTTCCCCAGGCAGCCAAACGCTCAAAGCTATGGGCTAAATCCATATAGTCCCCAACATGACGTAGTGCGACGACCCGTTGGGGGTCTCGATTCACTATAGTAACCTGATATGAGATGTGTCGGCTATCTGGTTTTAATTTAGAAAAATTGATTGCATCGGTGATACCGCCTCTCTCCCGATACGCCGCAGGTGCTAATTGATATTGCTCTTTGAATGCACGAATAAACGCGGGCACGCTGCTATATCCAGCCTTACTAGCAACGGAGGATAGCCGGACATCGGACAAGAGCAGCTGAGCCGCCGCACGATGTAAGCGTAAGCGTCGCACGGTAGATGCGAGAGTCTCCCCCATTGAGGCAACATAGATCCGGTGGAAGTGGTAAGACGAGAGGTTTGCCTTTTCCGCCAGACTGTACACATCCAGCGGACTATCCAGATTTTGAGTCATATAAGCAATGACACGCTCAATGCGCTTTGCGTAAGATTCCCGAGTGGTATTTTTCATTATTCCCTCCAACCAGCTAAAGCTTATAACAAACGAATTAACAATGTTTGCTGTTTTTATCTAAGGTAAGAAACGATGGCGTGTCGGGGCAACTACAAGCCATGGCGCAACAACTCAAACAAAAGAGACTTAAAGGGAAAAGTGCAGCAAACCGATCCTGGCGGCCCCCTTTCTTGACCATAACCCCCCCCACCAATCATTAATTGGTGACTTGTTATGTCTCATATCCGGGAAACAGCCTGAAAAGGCAAGAATCACTACGCTGTCTGGCGCTAATTCATCATGAATTCCTAAATTATAAAAATAGATCCGGTTATTTCAAAGTAGAAAAGATCACTTTTTTGTAAGAGTGTAATCCTGAATTGATTGGGAATATGGCCATACTTGTTTTCTAGTCTTGCTCGGCCGCCGTGATCAACGAGAACAAGTACCACCGCAAATTCCGGGGAGCTGTAGTATGAGCCCCTCGGACTGGTCGAATCTCTTGAGGGCATTGCTATCACTATTATGGTAGTGAAGAACATGATCCTAACATTGACGCCGCTCCCGCTGATTCCCCGCTACCGCAGTCATCCTTGGTCCACTCACCACTTTTGCTAAAATTGTAGATGTAATTCACAGCGTTAACATAATATGGCCCGTTATTATAAGGTACCTCCGAGCTTGATATTGTTGTTCCTGGACTCAGACCTGCTTCAGGGCCTACATCAAATAAGTTGACCAGCAACGCCTTATTTTTCCAGCCGTGGGGGAGTGCGGTGTGACAAGCGGTACAGCGGTAGTTGCCGGGAGCCCATGGGTAGACGGCAGCGTGTGCTGAGTGAAGGTTTACCTCTATATTAGAGGTACCTCCCAGGCTGCACAAATCACCAGCATAAGACGTGCTAAAGCCGCTTGGTGCTGAGCTGCCTCCTCGTCCGTATGCGTTATAGTCGTGGCATTTAAAGCATAGCGCATTTGGGCTACCTTCCCCTGTTAAGTCATTCCAGCCACCTTTTAGTAAAAAATCATTTTGTGAGCCGTGAGGTCCCCAAGGGTTTCCATTTTCACCCCCAACAGGGACTGCTGTGCCCACATTGGTATCGGAACCGTGGCAATCAGAGCAGTACATTGTCTGGTTGCCAACACCGGCATCCCAAGGGGCTAAAAATGCAGATAAATTACTGCCTAGGGAGCGTTCCACAGGGGTACGCCCGGTTGGTTTCATGACGGGGTGCCAGCTACGGTGATTATTACTGCTGAAATCGATATCTTTGGTGCATATTTTACCTGAATAACGCCGTGCGTCTTGAATTGGCGAATCGGACCAATATGTGCCATCCCAAGGAGAATCACTATGCCCTGGGGTACCGTTGCTGGAGAACGTAGCGGCATCCGCTGTACCACAGCCTACTATCGGCATATAAGTAGAGGCATCCATGCCAAGACGCCCCCCAGATGTGCATTCAACACAGACGCAGGAGGGGGCATCAGGTGCCTTCCCGTCGCAATCGCCGTACAGGGTATTCACTTCTTCTTCGATTACCTCTGTCCAACGGAGATCAATGTATTTGAATGATCGATATCGATAACCCAATAGCGTTGTTCCGTTATGTGCGCCGGAATCTGTTGTCATTAAAGGTGAACCCATGTGGCTGTTTGGTGCCTGAAACTCCATAGCCTGATTGGTGTAGTGAGTCACGCCATTGGTACCTGAGGGTGTGCCGCCGATATAAGTGCCGAGTGCTGGTGGAGAGGCATTATCAAAACCATAATCTGAATGGCATTTGAGGCAAATCTGATATTCTCGGGTGACATAGCTTTCTGTAACCAAGCTGGAACCATTTTGTGGTGGTACCCCTCTCTTTACTGTGTAACTAATGGGCAGAGCGGTAAACGCGGTTGCCCCATATACTGGCTCTACACCCCAAGTGCCTCTTAATACCCCTGAAATCAGATTGGTATGCATGGTTGACTCTGTTAACTCATGGTCATGAGTGCCGGCTGCGGATGGACTCGTTGGGTCATCAGTGGCCAAGCGATTTTTAGTGACTCGATGGGGGTTATGGCAGTCGGTACACTCAGCATGGCGATTCATTAAATTGCCTTTGCCTAAGGTTAACTGGCTCTCAATCATATCTTTACCATCACCACTGTTACCGGTATTACCGATATTGTGGACTTCTGCCCCTGCCGCTTGATCTGTGGTGGTAATGGGCATATGCCTAGCCAGTTGAAAGTCACTTTTGATATCTGGCACCTCTGGGTTTGTACCGTTTAATGCATAGTAAGGATCGGCATCATTGGTATGGCATTGGTAGCAGGTCTCTTCAATGGCCGGAGTACCTCCCCCCGCTTTGATGACTTGACCACTGGGTGGGGTATCGGTGGTCCCTTCCCGTAGTAAACGACGTGAACCGGCTACGGTATGGGTATCATGGCAGTTTAAACAGGCGGCTTGCCAGACTTGAATACCTAAAGGGAAGTCTCGCTCGGCAGCCGCGGTGTTGTTATAGGCTTCGTTGGCGGATAGCTCATTGGCGTGGGCGGAATCCACCCACCCCTCTTTGTTATGACAGGCGAGACAGATGATATCGTTGGTTTCATTAAAATTCACGAGATTAGGATTGCCACCTTGACCAATAGGCCCTGCAGTCGTTTGAAAGCGATTCAAACGTAAAAATTTAATATCTGCTCCGCTGTCATCCCGAATATGGGGATCATGACAGCTGACACACTCAAGCTTGGGTTTATTGCCATCCCGTGGATCGGGAATTAGGGGAATCAATGGTCGTACGTTGCTTCCACGAACGCCTACGTGAGGGGAAACCAAAGGGTTGAAAAGTTCACCATCAGTTGAAGCCAGGGTACTGTCATAGGTGATCGAGATAGGGTGATCATTGCTTAAATCAGTCCCAAGATTACGTACATTACCGCTGCTTGTCCCATAGCGGCCACTGGGCATAGCGCCATCAATACGGGTACCGCTCATGGTAATTAATTGATTAGTTGAGCCATTCATTGCGTTTACTGCACCAATGGCAATTACCCCATCATGGCAGGAGAGGCAAAGCTTAGAGGAGTTACTGGGGGCGATGGGGGCAGCACCCGCTAGGCTGCTGGCGTCCATGGAAGCAGAGTCATACATGGTGTAGCTAGCGGCATAACCAGCATCCCCCTCTAGCTTGCGATTCCAAAGCGGGGCTGCGGGGGCAGTATTGGCACCATGGGGAGTATGGCAGAAGACGCAAATTTGTTGTTCGGAAACAGCTTTGACGAAACGAGGGTCTGTACCCGCTCCACCCCAAGTCATAGAGAGATTATGCATGGTGTTAGCCACGTCTGAGACTCTTGCCGCGTGAACCCCTTCTAGTATGATAAGCAAACTTAGTCCAGCTATAATCATTACCACCTTCATCCCAGGGTTTCTCCTTAAAAAGCTAACCTAGCTAACTACGCCGTTGGGTGTAGCGAGCAATTATTAAAAGGCCCAATGGATCCGGTAACATATGGAGTTATCGAGACAGTAAATTTACCTAATGTAGGGTTAACGCTAACAACCCTGATATTCAGACATATAGTGATGCACTCAATATGTACTAAGTGGTATTTTTGTCATTTCCACCGACTCGCTATAGCTTATGACAAATAAATTAACAATTTTTGCTGTTTTTTAACGGTAATGAGAGAGTCTTGGGAGGGAGCTGAGACCTGGGTGGTTTGCAATGGGGTTCCCCCCATTCTGAACTAACCGAATTTATTCTGGTTGAATTCACCGGACATATATGGACACCCGTACCTGGGGTGCAGCAGTAGGTATGCATGTAGGTCTAAGTTTTAGTAATACTTTTAGCTTGCAGTGAATCCCCCCGTGTTTGTCGGAGGGTATTTTATTTGAGTCATGCCGCTTTGGCTGGCTCACGTTCATAATACAGCTTTTCAAACTCAGCAGGTGGTATATCGCCAATCGGTTCAAAAATGCGATCAAGCGAGTCGCTACTTCGCTTGATGGTCTCTGCTAGAGCGTTGTCATAGGCGTCGCCCACGCTACCCACTGAGGTTTGAATCCTGCTTCAGCCAATCGTTCGGTATAGCGTATCGACAAATATTGACTCCCTCGATCACTGTGATGGGTCACGCCGCGGGGCTTCCCCCTTGCCCAGAGAGCCTGCTCCAGCGCATCCAGTACAATATCTGTTTGTAGGCTTTTCAGCACGCGCCAGCCGACAATGTAACGGGAGAAGACATCCACTACAAAGGCGACGTAAATGAAGCCAGACCAAGTCGCGACATAGGTGATGTCTGCCACCCACAACGGGTTGGGATGTTCTGCTGTAAATTGACGATTAACCAGATCTTGTGGCTTATCCGCCAGCTCTGTTCTGGTTGAATGCACCGGACATATATGGACACCCCATTAAAATCAATTATTTTTTAGCATATCGATACCTTTTCCCCAAAAGTATTTCAGCATAATGAATGACGGTCTATGACATATATCCGGCTTTTTAAGGGTGTGTGGCAC
>Ga0316204_10008525_pt1 | contig 14172 bp, 19 predicted proteins | sample 6monrhotite_MG_2_FD_205661 | JGI IMG/M metagenome (GOLD analysis project Ga0316204, IMG submission 205661) | Microbial mat bacterial communities from mineral coupon in-situ incubated in ocean water Damariscotta River, Maine, United States -... | ecosystem: Environmental > Aquatic > Marine >...
CATCATTTTCTCGTTCTGCGTTTATTTTATCCTGCCATTTTGTATCACTTTCAATCTCTCGATTATTTTCTTGAACAGACTCTATACCTTGATTTTGCATCTCCTTTCCGACTTGTTCAGCAGCTATCTTATCTTGCTCGTTTAATGTGTCGTCCATTTGTGACATTTGTGCTAATCTCCCATTTACCCGAAATGGTAAATTATAGCTTAAAACTAAGGAGTAGTTAGCTATGCCTGAATGGTCTCTTGATCAACCGTTACTAAGGCTTTCCGAAAGTGATATATGGACGTTAAAAGATGCGTGTGAAGGTGTACAAATTATCGGCGGTACTGGTAGCGGTAAAACATCAGGAAGTGGAAGGGCTATTTCTGATCGCTTTCTACGATCAGGCTTCGGAGGGCTAATTTTAACAGTAAAATCTGAAGATCGTGAAGACTGGATTCAATGGATTGAAGACGCTGGAAGGGCAGAACAGTTATTCATTATCGAAGATGGAGGCCAAGAGGTTTTTAACTTCCTCGATTATGAATTAAGAAGACCCAAAGGCGGACACACCGAAAATATTGTAACTCTACTAAGCCATGTCATAGAAATAGCTTCACAGAAGCCTATGGACGGTGGCAATGACCCTTTTTGGGCACAAGCAGCAAAGCAACTTATTAGAAATACCATCGACCTTATACGAATGTCTGGCGAGACATTAAGCATCCCCACAATTTACAAAGTTATCACTTCTGCACCAACGTCTAGAGCAATGCTCAAGGATAAAGAATGGGGTGATAAATCTCTTTGCTTTCAGTTTTTAAAACTGGCAAATCAAGCAGCTAAAAAAAATCCCGATTTTGCCAACGATTATGAAATGACAGAAGATTATTTCTTAAATGAGTTCTTGTCCTATGCGGATAGAACACGATCAAGCATTGTTGGCATATTTACAAGCTCGGTTGACCCATTTTTAAGAGGTACTCTCCGTAAACTATTTTGTACTGAAACAACCTGTCCGCCTGACATAACATTAAATGGCGGTATCATTTTAATTGACCTGAATATCAAGGATTACTCTCACATAGGACGTATTGCCCAAAGCATCTACAAGCTCATGTGGCAACAAATGGTAGAGCGAAGAAATATCAAAAAAAATGATCGACCTGTTTTTATTTGGTCTGACGAAAACCAGTTTTTTTTAAACAGCTTTGATATTAGCTATCAACAAACCGCCAGAAGTAAAAGAGCTTGCAGTGTCTACCTTACCCAAAATATTGCTAATTATCATGTTGCTCTCGGTGAGGGTGACAAAGGCAAAGCAATGGCTTCTAGTATTTTAGGCAACCTTTCAACGAAAATATTTCACGCAAATTCTGACCCTAGCACTAATGAATGGGCATCCAGTGTTTTCGGCAAAGAATGGGGCTATAAAGTCGGAACAACAATAGGTGACACGCAAAACAGCAGTGGTGGAGGCAGTAGTTCAGGAAAAAGTATAAACGAACAACTGAATAATTTAGTAGAACCCAATGAATTTACAACTTTACTAAAAGGCGGAACTGAAAATGAATTCATAGTGGAAGGTATTATTCACCAAGCAGGACGAACATGGAATGCAACGGGTAAAAATTATTTAAAAACTAGTTTTAGTCAAAAATAATTAACACAGGGAGAGATGAAAATGGCTGGTGCTACAGATAATATAAATGCTCTTAACGAGAGATTAGAGCAAAGCGACTTAGTCCAAGGATATAAGTTCTGGATTAAATTTGCATTTGATATGGGCTTTGCGCTGGTAATGCCTATATTGCGGCGAAACTTTGGGGAACGTTTTTTTAGCTTCGTAATGGTTTTATTTATGGGTGCTGCTGTTCTAGTGGCTACTTCGTGGTTTCAGCTAAGTGGTATTCCGCTTTATAGCTATATGGCTACAATCGCAGTACTTAGCGCATTTCACATGCTAGTAATATTTATGCGCAATAGAAAAGGTCACGAATGGCACACCAGATACGAAGGGGATTTTCTCCCATTCTTTCAATTCCTTCCAAAATCAGGCTACTGGATGATTGAAAGCGTATATGAACCTCTCTTTGTTTTATCCATAGCAATAGGGTTTTACTTTGTTGAAATGCAGAGTCTTGCTAGTCTTCTAGCGGCATCTTCTGTCTTGATGTTTCTTCGTAGCAGATATAATTATGGCCTTTACAAAACAAGAATACTTGATGAAAGAGACGCTATGATTGAAGCAGAATATGCAATGGAAGCTCTTAATGGTGAATCATCTAAAGAAACTAAGGGTTATGTCATCAAAGGTGCTAAATCACTTAACGATCAAGATAAAACGGCACTTGGAAAAAGAATTTTATCAAGTGATGAATTTGAGAAAAATTTTCCTGATGCTGCAAAAATAACGATGAGCAAAGAAGACATGAGAAAAACGACATAACAAATTTATGTCCGATTAAAATTCTCGTTGGGATTTAGTGCTTTTTTTTTGTCTGGCTTGAATATCTTTTTTGCGCCAGTAATTATCAGTAGCCCGTTCGATAGCTTTGTCTTTATCATCGAGCGGGTTTTTACTTGACTCCATGCCTAATGCTTCACGTTGCTGAAGTGTTCGCTTAACATCATCAGAAATTTCTTTTTTTCCCGCTTCGTCAATAGGACGCTCCCAAGGAGTATATCTATCACCTTTGGTATAAACGTTATGTGGTGCATCTTGAATACCATCAACATATTTATCAAAAGCATTGAGAGCCTTCTTTACGAGCCTTTTTATAAACTTCATACTACTATTTTGTTTAATTATTACGCGTCTATAATTTAGGCTATAAAGAATTAACTACATAATGGCAATAATTTTCTCCTATTGTGCGTATCGGATTACAAATGAGCTTTCTTTATTAATTTTCAGTTTTCGACAATATAGGCAAACCAAATAATACCCTATCTCTATCATGAACCAGATTGTCAGCAAGTAGCTTATTAACTTGCTCGTTAAGCTGATTATCTTTTTTCATTTTTTCCATAACAACCGCACCAACAAGTATTTTTCGCCTCGTGTCATCCTTGCGTTTTTGATCTGCCGTTTTCTTTCTGGCTCTGGAAATTTTCAAATCTAGGCTTTTCTTTTGCTGCAATAATTTCTCTAAATCATCAGCCATTATATTTATTCCTTGTTCATTTTTATGACATAACAATAAAGCATATTGTTATGCATTCAGCAAGTAATCACTGAACTGTAAATAAAATATAATAATATCTGGATTTTTGGTTTTAAATATTGGGGTAAGCCCTCGGCGTAGGTGAACATCACCTATTGAGAGTGGGGGGAAGACCGTCGGGCTGGGGGCAACGCCACCAATGAGATCGCACGCAAACACAGTTTGCATAAGTGCGCCCTTAGTTATTATCCTTGATTTTGGTTTCTTAGGGTGGTAGTTTCATATTTCAATATTCTCTCTCTGGGGTTGTGATGGCTATCTATTCTTGTTCTGTCAAAACTATGTCTCGTTCTAGTGGACAATCTGCTGTTGCTTCGGCTGCTTATCGCTCAGGACAAGTGTTAGAAGATCAAACCATCGCTAAAACTTTCGACTATCAGAATAAACAGGGAATCGAGGTTACTAAAATACTTGTTCCGCAGAATCAGGAAACACCAGAATGGGTTTTCGATCGTGAAACTTTGTGGAATGAAGTTGAGAAATCCGAGAAACGTAAAAATAGCACTGTCGCTCGTGAGGTGTTAGTTGCTTTACCTCATGAATTGAGTAAAGACCAAAGGGAAGAACTTACAGCGGAATTTTCTCAGTGGCTGGCAAATAAGTATCAAGTGATTGTTGATATGGCTGTGCATGAGCCGTCAAAGGAAGGGGATGATAGAAACTATCATGCTCACATTATGATGACACCACGGCAAATTGAAGAAGATGGATTTTCTAAAGTTAAATCATACAAAAATGACAAAGGCCAATCTGTTCGACTAATTCCTTTGGATTATGGCGGTCAGCGTGGAAGTGATGAAATCACAGCCATCAGGGAGCAATGGGCTGATAATACAAATGATTTTTTATCTCGTGCGGGGGCAACTGATACAGTTGACCACCGCACACTAGAAGCACAGGGAATCGATAGAGCGGCTTCTTTCCATTTGGGGCATGAAGTGACGGCAATGGAGCGTAAGGGTATTGCTACACTCGTAGGAGATCGTTTAAGGACGGTATTACATATCAACGAAGCTATCGATATTGCCAAACAAGCGGCTGAACGGGTCAAGGATATCCCAAATAAAATATATCAGCGATACCAAAAATATACTCGTGCCATTGAACAAACAGAACAATCTAACACAATAGATCGTGAAATTGAGGATGGAGGCTATAAACTAGAATGAGTGATACTGGCTATAAAGAAATTATTAAACGAAAAAGTCAAAAAAGTACGCTTGATAGCTTAATTGATGGTGTTGACGATGTTTTAGAAAATACCTATAAAGCCTTCAAAGTTGGCTTGAATGGTAAAATGGAACTCATGCTGGCGTTTAATTTTAAAGATAAATCATCGGAGGCATTTTATTATTTTAATATTGATGGTTTTAAATTTGAAGAAAACAATATTTCGATTATTAAAACACAGCAGATTTTTACACTGAAAGGTAAAAATCTTGATTCGATGAAACAATATTTTATTGATAACAGAATACAACATCTTTACGAATTCGACCCTGCTATATTCGGTGATAAACCAGAGAATAACGAACCGCTGATTGAAGAAATAATCATTACTGATATTAAAAAAGATAAAGAATTTAGCCCAGATGTAGAGATTTAAAAATGAACACTTACGGCTTGCTATTTGTAGAGCGCCTAATTGTTCATTTTTAAATCGAGGCTGCTATCGCAGCCATGAAAGGAGTTCGCTATCGCTCACAAATGATTTGGTTCAAGGGGGCTTATAGCCGCCCCCCTTGAAAATCCCCGCCTAGAATATTTACACAAAGATGATGGAGGGTAAAAAATGACAGAAGAAAAATATAGTGATAATAATTACAAAGCGGTTATTGAGGAAATAGTAGCCGTTAAATCGTTACTGCGAACAGAAAGAAACGGTAATAAAGTTGAGGTATTGAAAGGCTGTCAATATCTGGGTGATTTCACACATGAATCAGACAATATTATTATTGCTCGTAAGGTTGGAGATAGTGGAATTATTCGCAATAGTTTTACAAGTGAATCGGAAGCATTGGACTGGATAACCGAAGTACTTAATTAAAAATTATCACGTATAAAACTTGATATTTTGGAAAAAGAATAATAATTACATAAATGCGGTACAGATTGGGAAGCCGTTGACCATCAAAGGTGATAAGAAATTATACTAGTTCAATTTTAAGCTGTTTTCCTACAATAGTAGCCGCACTTTCTAATGTATGAAGGGTGATAGAAGTATTTTTAGGGTCTAACAATCTATTTAAAGCTGAACGACTAGTTTCAAGCAGAGCGGCCATTGCTGTTTTACTAATTTTTTCTTTTTCCATTTTCTGAGAAAGTTCCCAAGCTACAACTCGCTTGATAGCAACAGCGTTAGCCTCGGCAAGATCACCAGTTGATGCTAATAAATCATCTAGTGAAGAACCTATATGTTTGTTTCTAGCCATTGTCTACCTCTCTTTTCCTTTTCAAACCTAAATCCAAATCGGGTTTAGGTGTTTTTTGCGTCTTTTTAATAAATCCATGCAAAAGTATCATCTTATTATTATGAAAACAGAACAACACTCTTGCGATTGTTCCATCTGGTAAGTTTGTTCTAACTTCATGCAAACCATTACCCATATTTTTACATGTCGGCATTCCGATTGGCCAACCAAACTCAACTGTTTTAATATCTTCACCAATCATTTTACGATTTACACTCGACAATGATAATAACCACTCCCTGACAGGCTCATTGCCATTACCTGTTTTATAAAAAATAGCAGGTACTTTTTTTCTTGTTGTTGTCATACTAAAACGTACCTTTTTTGGTTCGGCTTGTCAAGGGAAAACTTGAGGTCAATTAAAAATAATCAATACGTTAGTTATAATTTGCTGAAATAGCAATTAAACTAATTAAGTTAAGCATTATTGTAATAATTAATAATCTTTAGACCGCTTCTAAGCCCCATAGAGAAGTTTAATAAATTTTACATAGAAATCTATACAAAAGATTATTTCTCTACTGTACGGACTCCCCTACCCCCCACAAACACCTTTATTTTGCCAAGTCTCTTTTCTTTTCACTAAATGAAAGTTTTTTGATTTTAGATTTGTTTTTCCAAAAGATTGTTTTTGTGCAGTGTTGGAGGGAGTTTGAGGGGGAAAGTCTATGTGTGATACGACGAATTATTTTTAAATTATATAATGTGAGCAAAGCGAACAATCGTAAAAATTTGTGAGTGTACCCGAAGGGTAATGAACTCAATTTATTAGGCGAGTGCAACGAGCCTTAAAGTTATTCACATTTCCACAGGTATGACTACAAAAAGGTTAAATATGTAATGATTAAAAGAAGAAAAGAATAGGAGTAAAAATCCAAGTGGTTAAATTGTGAAATAATTTAATAAAAACAATGTGGTAGCAAAATGGTTAAGTGACCCAACTGCTGGTTATACCTACTACCCTGTTGAAAAATACTACTTACTGCTGGTTATACCTACTACTTTTCCTGCTTACTGCTGGTCATACCTACTACATGTGCTGGTCATACCTACTACTTTTCCTGCTTACTGCTGGTCATACCTACTACTTTAAATCATTTTTTTATGCTTTTTACTTTCCATAATATCTGAAATAAAGGTACTGCTGGTCATACCTACTACTTACTGCTGGTCATACCTACTACTTCCGCTGGTCATACCTACTACTTACTGCTGGTCATACCTACTACTTTTTAAGACTTATCCACAAGCAAGCCAGTTTTAAATGCTTTTAGGTGTGATTCTGAATCACGTTTATTTGCTGCTTTTTGTTCTGAAACAAACTCACTACTCGGATTAATAGTGTATTTAATATCAATTATCTTTCGTCCCACTGTACGTTCATCAAGCTCATAACCCCAAATTACATCTTGTTTTTTTAATTCATCTAAAGCAGATACAACTTTTGCTCTATTATTTTTTTCTTCTTTCTGTTGTAAAAGCCCGCTCCCCTGCTTTATATCTGAATACATGAAATGATATGTATTCGTGATGCTTGCTTGTTTGTAACGATTAATTAGCCTTTTATATATCCATCGGGTTAATTGCTCTTTGCACTCCATCAAGCGATCATAATTAAACTGTCTATATTCTAAATGATTTATGCTGTGACTAATAAATAAAGGCAATCTGGCAACATGTTGTGAATCTGTTTCTGATAAATATTCTTCCCGCCCAACAGTTACCAAATCTTGTAAAATTGAGCCTTTCCAAACTTCTTTTTTTTCAATATAGAATGTTAAAATACAAGAACTCATAACCTCTATTGCATGTTTAATTTCCGTTATGCTTCGGCTATGAGAATTTCTTTTTAACTCTCGGTGCAACATACTTAATGAAAATCGCACCCAAGTTTCAGATTTTTCTGGGTCATGTATTCCTAATTGCTGCTCTGCAAGTATCCTTTTTAAAGCCTCTTCAATTATTTCTTCAGTAACGCCAGGGAAAAAAGCTTTATAACTTCCGTCATCTTGTTCAACTAAAGCGGGTTGTATTTTTATAGTATTAGTTACATTTTTATTGACTACATACTCCCACTTATAAGGGTCTGCATGTCCTGATTCTGTGCGCAATTTTGATACTTGTCGTGGAGTTAAGAAATATTTTGGTATTCCTTCCCACGATTCTACAGAATTAGAAACACCAGATGCATTATTGCTAATAAACTGCCTGAACAAATCAAATTGCACACTTTGAATTGAAGTATTCGGCGGTTTCTTTTTATTCTTTTTTTTTACTTCTACGCTCATTGTTAACCTGCTAGTATAGAGTTTTATAGTATAGAATTTTATAGTATCAAACTCTATAGTTTTGAAGTATCCAGCTTATACTTTTTAAAAAGCATTAATAGTGCTTCTTCCGCTAATTGCGGGGCTTTCACTCCATTTTTCTTTTTTTCTAAGTGAGCCAAATCCTCAAACATTTCAGCAAAGCTTTCTTGGATATAGAATGCTTTTTGTTTTCTTGCTGGTTCTCTACTAACCTTGACTAGTTGCGGGGCTTTGGGATTACTTGTGCCTCCTGTTTCCGCAATTTCTTCTGCCCTACTTTCTTCTTCATCCATCCAATTTGGTTTATTGCTAGGCATATTGTTCCACCTCCGCCTTTTCTATTGTTTGTTCCAGTAGAATTTTCCCTAATATTTTTGATATTTCCTTCCTTCTCTCACCTACTTTGTAGGCTTTATTTAACTCGGTATCAAAAATAGTTCTATATTCCCCCGCAGCTCGACTAAAAACCCCGCTTGATGGGATAACATATGCTCCTCGTTCTATTAGTGCATTTGTTGTAGATTTCTCATCTGCTCGATGTGCTTGTCCATCTGTAACAACGGTTATAATTTCTTTATTTAATTTTTTAGCTCTTTTAAAAGCATCAATGTATGTGGCATATTGATCGCGGGCAGGTTTGATAGGCATAATCAGTAGGTTAGTTGTAGGGACTTCCCAATCACTAGCTTGGTGGTCAAAGAAAATTATATCTGCGTTTGGACGCTCTGCTGGTATTTCGTCAATTACTTGGAAAGGCAGATTTCCGCCTTTATAGTAAAGCATTGATGTTCCTTGTTGATCTTGGCAAACCACGATTGGTTTTAATCCAAGCTCTACGGCAGCAGCAGCAAGATTTAAAGCAAGCATCGATTTTCCTTGTCCACCTTTCGGATTCCAAACACTAACAAGCTTTATTTTCATCAACTTAACTCCTTTTATTCTATTTATATAAAACTATATAGTATAGAACTATATAGTACAAAACTTTATAGTATATAGTATAGAACTATTTAGTATTGAGCTGCGCTATAAAAGCAACTATTTATTTCCTTAAACAACAACAAAAGGATGGAAAACCAGAGGAACAAATATAAATGAAGAAAATGCTTAATATCTGCTTTTGCCTATTACTAGCACTTTCATCAATTGCAGCAAGTGCAAAGGAAATATACGGAAGTTACCAAGCTGATGTTTTGAAAGTGATCAACGGCGACACAATAAAAATAAACGTTCATATTAGTAATGAGTAAATACTCATTATCAAGCGGCAGGGGCATTGATAATGATTCAAAAACAGCACTAAGTCACTGTTTTTATTGATTATTTACATTATTTCTGCTATAATTTCTGCTATAATTATAGTATAAATAAGTCTCTCAAGGAGTCCTAAAATGAATTTTAAAAAATATGTTCGGAGTTTTAAAAAAATCGGCGCTAATTTTTCAGAAAAACGCTTTATGTGCTTGATTAATAAGGATTTTTTGGTTAGAAAGCGAGATGCTCTTGTGCTGGTCTTTTTTGGGTTTCCAAAAAAGACCAGCACAAGGGTATCATAAATTTACACTTTTGTAAATACATTTTACTTTAATATCAGTTGGTTATCAATAATTTTAGTTACTCCCACATCCTCGCAGCAAGTTCTTTTTCTTCTGCGCCGACAGCCTCGGCGTAAATAGCCGTGGTTTTAATGTCTGCATGACCGAGCCACTTTTGCAGGACGTTAAGCGGAATACCTTTCTGAATGGCTAACACGCCGTAGGAATGACGCAGCCCTTTTGCAGTTGCCTGTGCGCCTTCAATGCTTGCCTTTTCCATAACGGCTTTCACTAACCGCCAAGCATGTTGCCGTGACCAGCTCCACAGCGGTTTGGTTTTATTGCGGTTACTGCGTAGCTTGTGAATCTGTATCAACATAGTTAATACAGTAGGGGAGGCGGGAACAGCACGATAAATCCCTTTCTTGCGCTTCTTGAGCGTCTCAAAGATGAACAACCCTTCTTTCTGATCAATGCGGTTGGGGATGAGCTGCAAGGCTTCCGAGATGCGACACCCTGATACGGCGAGTAAATGACAAAATGACTCGACTTCTTCAGGGAATGTTTTTGCAGCGGCTAGAAATGCGTCACGCTCGGTTTGGTTGAGATATTTTCGCTGTCCGTTGACTGTATATAATTCGCTCATAAAAACCTAAATGTTACATTTCCACTAAGAGTAATGTAACGAGTTTGTGCAGATCGGGCAACAGGGAATAAAAAGCGTTTTTATGGGTAAAACTACGAAGAGACTATAAATACAGGGTTTTGGTAAGGATGGGGCAGGGGACGGACTTTCGGCGTGGTTTGCTCAGAATGTTACATTATTGGCTATAATGTAACATGGTTGAAATATCACCACGAAATAATTACCTTAACTTTTCCCGATTTTTCAGATACGTTGCAGTAATTAAAAATCTGCAAACGCCCCTTAGCGAAAGTAACCATGTATGTATAATAAAAATAAGATTGTATTCAAAGTAGTCAATATAGAGATAATCAAAATATGTGCGCAGGAAAAACTAAAGAATTTATGCCAGTAACACCCTTGATGATCACTTGGTCACGCGAAAAAGCTGGTTATTCTTTGGAAGAAGCTGAAAACCACTTTAAGAAAATCGCTGAATGGGAAAACTCAATTTCAAGCCCCACTTATCCGCAGTTGGAAACCATGTCAGAGAAATTCAAAGTTCCTATTGCAATATTTTTCTTTCCAGAACCGCCTGAAATTCCACCTGTTAGCGAAACGTTCCGAACAATTCCTGAATCCGAATTTGACCGTATGCCTCAGCGTATAAAGGCACTTTTATATAAAGCTAAGGCCTTTCAAATTAGCCTTGCTGAACTCAACGGAAATAAAAACCCTACCCCTAAGTTGATAACAAAGGACTTACAATTTAAGACGAATACTTCCATAGATAAAATGGCTTCCAAAATTAGGAACTATTTAGATGTCTCATTGGATGAGCAATTTTCTTGGAAAACATCCGAAGAAGCCCTAAAGAAATGGCGGGAAGCCGTTTCTAATATTGGAGTTTATGTGTTTAAAGATGCTTTTAGGCAAGGTAATTTTTGTGGGTTTTGCTTATACGATGATGAATTCCCTATTATCTATATAAACAACACAACGACGGACAACAGGCAAATTTTTAGCATCTTTCACGAGCTAGCACATTTAATTTTCCATACGAGTGGGATAGATGTTGTTGATGAATATTACGTAAACCGTTTGCCGAATAATGCTCAGAAAATTGAAATAATTTGTAACCGTTTTGCCGGAAAATTCCTTGTTCCAGACACTGCATTCAAAAAAGAATCCGCAAACATGCCCATTAATAGAGAGACTGTATCATTGCTAGCTGATAAGTTTAATGTTAGCAGACATGTAATATACAGGAAGTATCTAGATGATGGCATGATAGGGGATAGGGAATATAACAGCGCTATAAAAGAATTAGATAGGCAACCTATAAAAAATGGGAATGGGGGAAATTATTACAATACCACTATGGCCTATCTTGGACGACCTTATGTCAGATTGGCTTTTGAAGGTTATTATCAAGGCCGTTTCGATAAAGTACAACTTGCTGACTACCTAGATATTAAACCCATTAACGTAGCTCAAATTGAGGAAAGGCTACTAAGGACTAGTCAAGGATGAGCTATATTTTTGATACATCGGCGTTTGTAGTGCTATTTGATAATTATTATAGAGGCGTATTTAAAACACTATGGAGTAATTTCGATGAAATGGTAGAGACTGAAGAAATTTTTTCTACAAGAGAAGTAAAAAGAGAAATAGAAGACCAAACAGATAAGCTAACTATCTGGATGAAAGATAACACTGATATTTTCACTATGCCTACGGCAGAAGAAGGGGCGTTTGTAGGACAAATATATCAAGTTCGGTTGTTTAGAGACGGCATAGAACAAAAGAAGATTCTTAAAGGTGGAAAAAATGCCGACCCATTCGTAATAGCCAAGGCAAAAGTTACAAAAAAAACTGTTGTTACTTTGGAAAGAGGGAAACCTAATTCAGCGAAAATCCCCAATATTTGTAAACATTTTGGAGTGGAGTGTGTTGACCTTGAATCCTTTATGAAAGCAGAGGACTGGACATTCTAGTTTCCCCAATGTCCAATAAATGGTGGTATTGATGTAATCAACATACTCCATGAAAAAATGAACGTCGAAAAACATTTTTAACTATGTAAATCGGATACGGAATAATTTCAACCATTGACCAAAACCACGACTTGAAAAAAGATGCACTTGAAAAGGCAAAATAACAATTGAGGGAAGGTGATACGCTTATTGTTTGGCGATTGGATATGTCTATGTGAGGGCAGGGGAATAAAGCACCTCTCCAAAATTATTTAATACTCTTTAGTTTGTTGATTACTTTTCAACCAAAAAGAAATTTTTTCCTAATAATATCAATTCTTATGAACTAATACGGGATGTTTTATAGCTTAGTAATATTGCTACTAACACTTTGATATTTAAATGTTATTTAATAAATATTAAATTTGACAACTTGTACTCCTTCTAGAAAGAAGTTCTGTATACTTTTAAAATTTACTGACATTAATTAACACGAGAAAAAAATTATGGAAAAACTTACTAGATTTATTGAAGACTTAACTCGCATTCCTGCTAGTCAACAGATTTTTTTTATTTCTGTGTTAGCTATATCTGTCAGTGGATTTTCTTTATACGTTGTTTTGGAAGCGTTAAAGAATGGTGCAGGTGGGTAAAAATGAAAGAATGGAGGAAAATGCCTTCCGATTGGTTAACAAAAGAAGACCAGTGTCCACTAGCGGATATGAAATGGGTCGGAGAGAATAAGGCAGACCAGATTGCAGCGTTAATGCTATATATTATTTTTGTTCATCATAGAAATGATAATGAAACAACAAATGCACAACAATTAGGGCAGTGTTCTTTAACCTATACGTACTTGAGTGATATATCAGGAGTAAGTCGAGCAAAAATTGCTGGCGGTATTAAAATACTTATTCAGCTTGATCTTATTACTGAGGTTGGCATTGGGCGAAACAATATATATGAGGTAAAAAATCATGATGTTTTTAGTGGATGGGCTAAGTTACCTGCAAGGGGACTATATGGTAAAAACCAAAAAAGAATTAGTGCATTTCAGAATTTTCATCTGAGGGTGAAAAATGAATTGAATGCGTTGAAAATTTACCTGCTAGTTGTTGCTTTTAGATCTAATGATTTGAATAATACAAAAATTAGTTACGATAAAATCAGCACATACACTGGAATACATCGAAACGAGATTAAGTCGGCTATTTCGTTACTTATCAATTTAAATATGTTGCAAGTAGATTCTGTTGATAGCGATATTAATAAATACAGTACTGCAAATGTGTATCGTCTTTGTTATTTAGAACCTTATAAACATCGAGGAACAACAACTAAAGAACTTGAAGCGTTAAGTTAACTTTAGTCATACGGCGAGATTAGTATTAATCTATAAAATGTTCAAGACTACCGAGGAGTAACAATATCATCATGTTTATAGCCCTCTGTCATAAACTTAAGGGCATCAACTTTTATTTCCTTACATAGCTTGATTCTATTCAAATAATAAAATTTTCTAAATTCAGTCGTACCATTTTTTTCCGCCTGCTTTTCCCAAAATTCTATAGCTGCATTAGCAAACTTCAACATGTTTCTAGGTGTACATGTTGTTGGTCTTTTAGGTATTTCACCTACATAATAATTATTATTACTGGGTATATTTGTATGCATAAAAACCACTGTACATAAATTAATCACTTATTTACGTATAAGATATCCATGCTCAATAGTCAAGCAATCTATTATTTACCGCTCGTGTGAAGGTTCATCTTTTTCGGCTGCACGTTCTTGCTCTAATCTTTCGACATGCCCACCTTTTTCTTTTTCCATATCTTTCACCGCTTCCTCCAATTTATTCGTTTCCTGCTCTTCAGGCAAAGACCTGCCACGCTCTGCATCTTCATTTGTATTGGAATCATCATTTTCTCGTTCTGCGTTTATTTTATCCTGCCATTTTGTATCACTTTCAATCTCTCGATTATTTTCTTGAACAGACTCTATACCTTGATTTTGCATCTCCTTTCCGACTTGTTCAGCAGCTAT
>Ga0316204_10008526_pt1 | contig 14170 bp, 29 predicted proteins | sample 6monrhotite_MG_2_FD_205661 | JGI IMG/M metagenome (GOLD analysis project Ga0316204, IMG submission 205661) | Microbial mat bacterial communities from mineral coupon in-situ incubated in ocean water Damariscotta River, Maine, United States -... | ecosystem: Environmental > Aquatic > Marine >...
CGGGCCACCGATCCACAGCCGGTGACGGTCAGCGAATGACCGCGCTGCGGTGGTGCTGACCTGTAGGTGGGTCGCCAGGGCGGACAGGGTGAGGAGATCCTCGGGGCCGTAGATGAGTGCTGGCATCAGCTCTGCCTCCCCGTGAATCGAGTTCCCTTGTGGTTGGGGCAGAGGACGACCCCATTGGCGCGCTTGACCCACCCGGCTCGATGAGAGTCCCCCCACGCCTGCCCCTTCGTCGAGCCAGCAAATGCTGCGAATGCGACGCATTCGTCAGCGTGGCAGTACAGGTGCAACTCGAAACCCTCGGACGGGCTCAGGCTGTTGTGCTTGGATTTTAGGAGAGGCATCAGCTCTGCCCTCCTCGCTGTGTCCACGCCCAGGGGAATGCCCGCCGCAGCATGTCGACGCTGTCCTCCACGGCGTCTGCACTGCCGAGGAGCGCGCGGTGCTCCTCGCTGCCCCTGGTGATGGTGAGCAGGTAGGTGCCTCGCGAGATGGTGACGCCATCGACCGCGTTCGCGGTGGCCCAGTCCTCGACAGCCTGGAGGCGATCCGCTTTCGCCTGCGGGGCCATAGACAGCCCGCTCAGGGCCTCCAGGAGAGAGAGTTCTTCGGGGGTGATCGTCATCAGCTCTGCCTCCTTCCTTCATCGATCGCGCGGAGCTGCTGCTCGGAGATGAGCCGCACCCGCTGTCCCAGCAGCCGGCTGCACGCCCCCACTGCTTCCTGTGTGCCCAGCAGCACCACCGCTGGGCGGCCGTCCTCCCCCGTCCCGGCTGTGTCAACGACGAGCCAGGGAGGAGGAGGGATTGTCGTAAGGGCTGGGGCCGGCCAGTCCGTCTCGGGCATCCGCTCGACCGTCCAGCCCTCCGCGGCCGAGCCGTGGACACAGCAGCGGTCAGCACCGCCGAGGGCGTGGCCGGCCGCCTCGAGGAGGGGCGACAGGCTCGGCCAGCCGAGGTGTGTGTCGGCGGTGATGGTGATCGAGGGCATCAGGGCAACCCGCCGAACATTTCCAACTGGTTCCACAACCGAAGCGTGCCTGGTGTCGTCGCATCACACCAAGCCACCGCCGGGTCTTTGTCAGGCCAGCGCAGCCCCTGAAAGCGTCGACGCGCAGCCTCGATGGTGTGCTGGACCCCGGCGGCGTAGCCGGCATCGTGACCGCGCCACCAAGAGTCTGAACCTCTGGCCTTGCGTTGAGTCAGCGCCCTACGCCGGACGTGGGAGCGGCGCTGGTGGATGGAATCCTCCAGCGCCTCCAGAGCCACCAGTGCTGTCGACAGCTCACCAGCCGCGCCCTCTTCGAGGAGGTCTCGCAGTGCGCTCTCCAGCAGAGAGATCCGCTCGAACATCCGCTCGAAGAGGTAGCGGCCCTCCTTGATGCCTCTCGCCTCCATCCAAGCGGCGTGCCGCTCTGACACGCCGCCGTCACAGGTGCATGACCAGATGCCACCGAGCGCACCGCCGTAGCAGACCGGGACATCCTTGCTGCACCGGTCCCACTCCCCCACCACGCCCTCGCCCTTGCAGTGAGGGCAGTCGGGATCGGCCCCAACCGGGACCACGTCGGGGATAACAAACCCGTATCCGTCGCATTCTTTACATTCAGGGTCAGCGTGCTTGGGCATGTCGCGGTGTGGGACGGGGCCTCCTGGGGGGCTGACGCACCCGCAGACGGTGGGCTGCTCAGGCTCCTCGGGGGCTCCGCCCGAGCAGTGCCGACAGAACATGACAGGCATCAGCTCTGCCCTCCTTTCCACGGGATGAATCGGGCCGCAAAATCCTCGGCCGTTCGCGCGCACAGAGGCCCCGACGTCCGGTACGCCATCCCCTGCCCGAACTCGCACTGCTGGTACTCCGCGTGAGGCACCCATGCCCTTGTGACCGTGTCTTTTACGATGATGTGTCGGATCACCACGTAGGACACGTGCGGGTTGTCGACATGGGACCATCTGCTGAACCGTTCTGGTAGATCCATCAGCCCTGCCCTCCCTTCACAGCTTGGTCTTCCTGATTCATCTCCAGTGCCCGTTGGCAGGACGCGATCACGTCTCGCAGATCCCGCTCAAACGACTTGCCGCCACTCCGGCCGCCAGTCACAAGCAGCTTCTTGACCGCGTGTTGCAGGGCTGGGTGTGTGACTCCGAACAGTTCGCAAACCCTGTAAACGTCGATACCGTCAAGGTGGCGAACGTCGCGGAAGTAGTGGTTAAACTCTCGGTCAGGCATCAGCCTCTCACCCCCCAGTACTCCAGCCCCGAGGCCAGGAGGCCATACACAGCGAGGTCAGCACCCGAGCCGTCGCCAATGTCTGCACACTGCAACGCCCCCCAATACAGGCCGTACCACTCGACCAGCAGCGCCTCGATCTCATCCGAGATCCGCCGGGCCTGACGCTGCTCAGCGGTCAGCCACCGGTCCCGGCACGGATGCGGCGGCTGCTCGATGCGCTGCCAACCGATCGTGCGGCTGGGCAGGTCGCCCTTCTCCCACTCGCTGACGCTGAGGCCGATGCCCGGATCGATGCGCTGGTAGCCCCAGACGAGCGGGATCTCTCGTGTCGGATTCTGTCGGTCAAACGCCCCCGCGAACCGGCAGGTACGGCGAAACGCAGAGATGCAGGGGTAGCCTCCCTGGTCCTCACCAGCGCACCAGTACAGCCCTTCGATTTCGGGCAACGGCCCGCTCTTCCAGTCACCGGTCATCGGCTCATCTCCTCATCGTTGGGTGCTGTCGTCGCAGCCGTTGCCGAACGCAGTGGGCTACCCGGATACTCGGCTGTGAGTCGTCGAAGCTGGGCGCCTTGCACGATGAGGCCACGTCGCTCAACACGGCGTGCACAGCGGCGCGTGTAAGCGACGAGGTCGCTATGCTTTCGTTCGATCCCGAGGCGGCAGGAGTGGTACAGCAGATCCAGCAGTTCTCGGCTGTCCCGACGCAGCAGAGTGACCTCCTCTGTGAGACGGGCGGCCTCTGCGCGGAGCTGCTGGACCTCTGCCGTCAGATCCCGCTCCCGCTCCGTCGGCACAGGCTCGCAGATGTCGGTCTCGTCGAGGCCCGCCCCCGCCGGGTCGTAGATGTCGCAGAAGATGTCGCTCTTGCAGGGGTAGAACTCCCCCGCGGTGCCGCGGATCAGCCAAACATCCTTGCCGACGGTGGCGAGGTTGCCGTCGGTGGTGCGGAACTCGACCTGGTAGGAGCCGTCAACAAACTTACTGATGACGACGTGCGCCTTGGGGTCGTGCTGCCACATCCAGCGCTGGAGCTTGTGGGCCGAGCGGCGGGAGCCGTCGCAAGGCTCGGCCTGGATGACGACCGGCTTCTTCCTGAATTTGCTGATGTGCATCTCAACCTCCAAACGTGTATTCAACGCCGTGTTCCTCGAAGGAGACGCGGACCTCTCCGAACCCGGAGTCGGCGTAGACCACATCGAAGGGCTCCTGGTCCTCGGGCGGGGGCGCATCGAGGGTGCCGACACCGAGATCGAAGCACTCCTCGTCAGGCATCCCATCGGCCAGCTCAAAGGCGATGCGGCGGTGCATGTCCTTGACGTCGTCGCCGTGGGCGACATGGAGCCTGAACCACGGGCCGTTCCGGCTCACCCGGTGCCGTCGCGCGTAGACGATGTTCACTTCGCCGTCCTCCCCTCTGCGTTGTTGTCCATCACCAGCCCCTCCAGCCGCCCAGAGACAGCCTCCAGCGCCGCGCACAGTTCCTCTGTGACCACAGCGGTCACCTGCTCGACCGCTGCCCCTCGATGCCATCCCCGGCCACCACAGCTTCAGCACGTTCACCAAGCCCATCTCGCTGAACATCAGCGAGACGAGGTGGTGTCTCCCCTCATCCGTCTGTTCGTGGCGAAGGCTCTCATCACACTCGTCTTCCAGCTTGATCTGCTCGGTCAGCAGAGCCTTCAGCGTCTTGAAGTCCACAGCGGGGAATGCTGCCTCAGCGGAATCCGCGCTGAAGACGTGCCAGTCCGGCTCGGGCAGGCTGTTCACACCCCAAAGGGCAGCGTCTTTGGTGCTGTGACGGTGCACAATGACGCCAGGGGGTGCATCGCAGTAGTTGCACCCTCGATAGAATGCGATGGCGTATACGACGCCGTCTGGGCCAGGGAGGCGCAGCGAAGCGCCGTAATCACCACATCCACAAGTACCCATTACACCACTCTCCTCACGTCAAAAAGTCCTGCCTGCACCGGGGTGAAACCCACAGTTTTGGAGGAGGGAGGGCCTTTCTCCCCCTCCTCAACGGGGACGACCGGCTCTGCACACCCGACAGCCTCAGCAGGCTGCGACATCCCTGCGTCGTGCCGCGCGTGCGTTCCTCGCCTTCTCTTCCGCCCTGCGGCGGGCCTCCAGGCCGGTCTCAGAGACCACCCCGATCGAGACGCCACCCGCCCAGGGCAGCACCAACTCGCCCCCGGTAGCCTCGGCCTGCTCCACCAGCGCCTCTTGCACCCGCGCCAGGCACGGCCCAGGCTGTGACGGATGAGCCGCTCGATGGGCGTGGCGGGCGTCGCGACCTGCTGGGAGGCCCAGAGCGCAGTCAGCTCGTCAGAGGTGATCATGCTGATCTCCCTGCTGTGGCTGGTAGTTGCGGTAGCCGTTGATGCGGTTGCCGAGCATCAACTTCAGTGCCCCGCCGATGAGGTCCCACTCTCCGCGCCGGCCGGGGAAGTGGCCCCGCACCCACCCCTCCTTCCAGACCTGGCGCTTCGGCACAGCGTGGGGGCGAGGATCATCGTCGGGTCCAGGACCGCCGAAGCGGACCCCCTTCAAGAGGCGGACCCGATACCAGCGCTCGCCGCGACGGTGGACGCCGTCGTCCTCGTTAGCGATGCCCTGAAGGTCGATGGTTGCCTGACTCCACAGGCGCTTCCGAGAGAGGTCTCCACGGGGGATCAGGTGAACCTGAATCAGCAACATCAGCGCACTCCCCACAGCCCGCCGCGCGTCTCCGTCGCCTGCTCATGCCCAGCGAGCACCAACTCCCCGGCCGCGAGCAGCGCCCGGATCTCGTCGCTGGTGAGCTGCATCACGCCCTCACGATGCCCCCGGCTGACCGCCTCGTCGAGCAGCAGCGGCGACTCAACGAACAGTGTCCGGTAGACGCTGACCACGCTCTCGACGCGCCGCCGCGCCTCGTCACGCTCTGCGAGCGCCTGGCCGTACAGATCCTCCATCTCAGCGAGGTCGGCCTGGAACTGGTCGATGCGGTCAGCCAGCACATCGGGCGGGCTGTCCCCGGCGATACCGGCCTGGATCTCGTTCTCGGTGTCCATCTCGTCCCCCTCAATATTCGGTGGTTGCGTGCATCCAGGGGAGATCCCCGCCTTCTGCCATGTGTTTAGCGACCCAGGCGGAAACCTTGGCCTTCACTCGCCACGGGCCGGTCCCGTACAAGATGACAGCACCCTCTGGCAACGACTCCGCATCCTCTGCATCCTCATAGCCAACGATGCTGTAGTCATCGTCGTCCAGTGCGGTCCACTCCTCAGCCGGCACGATCTCGTCGGGATCAAAGCCATATTGCTCGATCCCCCATTGCCGGGCCTCTTCTGCGGTGCGCGCAAACACCCACTCGATCGTATGGTTGTCGCACCAGATCCGAACCGGAAGACCTTCCAAGTCCTCGTTCATCTCGTCTCCCTACGCCGCACTCGGCGCAAAATGTTTCGGTTCAACCGCGAGCCGCAGCCACGTCACGCGGACCTCACAAGCATGTTTTTTGCCGCTGCGGCGGGTGTACTCGCGGTACAGCGAGCCGCACCAGGCCGCGAACTCCCACCACCGGCTCATCCGCTCGCACTCTGCGCTGACACGCCAGTGGCTGACGCCGTACAGCTCCGCCGCAGTGTAGGCGCGCCCGTATGCCTCGTTTCCGAGCCCAGGAGCGGCCAGGAGCAGCACCCTCGGCGCCCGGTTGCACCACAGCCGCACCCACTCGTCTGAGCGCGCGGAGAGCGGCACCACTTTGAGCGTCTCGATGCGCGATGCCGCATACTGCGCCGTCTCCGGTGCGGTCACGATCTCATCGACCAGACCCTGGGACACGCCGCGAGACAGAGCCCGCTCGCACGCGCTGCGAACCAGGTCGGCAGCGTCTCGGGAGCCGAGACTCGGATGCGTCTGCTCCAGCACGGCGCGGACGACCACGCCCAGCTCCAGCGCCGGGTCGCCCTGGCAGGCCGAGAGGGCGCGTCCGAGCGCCGAGTATCGTGCTCGGATGGCGGCGCCACGACTCATCGCTGCACCATTCCAGCGACAGCCTCACCGATAGCCTCGACATCGCCCCGGCACTCGTCGCAGTAGCCGAAGAACGGCCCGCGATCGGTCGGCTTCAGGCTGACGAACTCAGCCGTTCGCGGCCCAAGCTGGACATCATAGAGCCTCTCCACGTCGTCCTCGTGAAGCAGGTAGTAGCGAAGCCAGTTGGTGCGGCACCGCCTGGTCTTGCAGGGCGCCGTCTTGACAGTGTGAGCGCTCATCGCTGCACCGAGCCGGGCACAGCATCCAGAGCCCAGGCCGCATCCTCGTAGAGGACCAGCTCGTCCGGCCCGAAGCCCTCGTCAGCCAGGGCCATAGCCTCGCCGTACTCCGGGTGATCAGCGAGGCTCCCTGTCACCTCATTGCGGACAGAAGATGTCCCGCCGCCACAACGGGGAGCCGTCAGGTTCTCGCACCCATCGGGGCTGTATGCTCCACGACAGCGGGTGTCGCCGCACGCTGAACAGTGAGGAGAGTGCGAGGCAATCGAGTAGGGCATTGGTTCGGCTCCGGGTGTCTCCAAAATGATAGCAGCACATGGGGCGGCCCGCAACCATTTTGATTGCGAGCAGGCAAAAATCACCAGATTTGTAAGATTGCCGCCCGGCGGGCAGGTTCCTCGTGAGAGGCGCGGTTCCGCTGGCTCTCCCAGAGCCCTACTTTGTAATTCAACCGCTTGACCGTCCCTCGAAACGGTGCTACCATTTTGGAGACACAAAAGAGGGGCACCCGATGAAGCCGGCCATCAAGCACAAACTCCTGGCCGCAGAGGATGCGCGAGCGTTCCTCCGCACCCTGCGCGAGTCCCACGGGCTGAGTACGGCCCAGGTTGCGGGGATGCTGGAGCGACACGGCGGCACATCCGCACGACAGACAATCTCCCGCTACGAGCTGGGCGACCTGAAGGTCAGCAGCGGGGTGCAGTTGGCCTATGCCCTGGCGTTCGGCCTCGATGACGAGCTGCGCCTGCTGCTTCAGCGCCTCGCTGGTGAGTCCTACGGGATCGCCGCCTGAATTTTGTACGCGGCGGGGTGGGTCTTCTCTCTACCCCTTGCTCAGTCACACGCCCACCCCGCCGCATTTTGCCCACCGCCGCCCCCTTCCTCGGAGGCACCATGTCCCGCCCCGTCTACACAACCACCGCTCCCGAGGATGGCTCCCCGCTGTCCTCGGGAGCGGTCGGCCTCCCGCCTGGCGCTCCCGCGTGGGTGGCTGGCGCCGAACTGCCGGCCGGTATGGCCTCGATGGATCTGTACGCGCTGTGGGTCGACTCGACCAACCGTGCGCGAGACGGCATCGCGCGGCTGTCGGTCCAGGACCGGGCGCGGTTCGGTCCGCTCGGCGTGCTGCGCCAGCCCTTCACCGCGCTCGACGAGGTCATCAATGCGTCGCGTGCGTGACATCCGCTTCTCGGCGGTGCTTCCTGGCAGCGGCGGGCATGTCGGCGTGCTGTACCGCCGAGGCGGTGGTTGGCTCATCGACATCGAGAATCGCACCGGAGAGTGTCTGAAGACCTCCAACCTCAGCGGTGGCGAGGTTGGAAACGCCGCAGCGTTTGAGACGATGCGATGGCTGTCGTTCCGGCTCTGTCAGGAGCGTGCAGCATGAGCGGCCCCGCAGTGTTCAGCATCACGATCCAGGGCCGTCCGGTGCCCGCCAGCCGTCCGCGGGTCACCCGTCGCGGCACATTCAACGCACCGGCCTACGACGCCTGGAAGCGCGACGCAACGCTGCTGTGTCGCTCTCGCTGGCACGAGCAGGCGATCACACTCGCCGTCGCTGTCTCGGTCGAGGTGACCTTGCCTCGCCCCAAGAGCAAGCCGCGGTCGCCCAGCACCCACGCGCTGTACTGGCACCCGACCGAGGACTACCCGCTGCCGACGCGCGGGGATGTCGACAACTACGCCAAAGGAGCGCTCGACGCGCTCCAGCAGGCCGGTGTCATCGCTGACGACCGGCAGGTGGTCGAGCTGACCGTCACCAAGTGGGGCGGCAGTGTCCCGAGCGTAGAGATCACCCTTCACATCGTCGAGCCCGAGCAGGCCGGCGCTGTCGCTGGAGTGGCTGCCAAGTGAAGAGCCACCCCTCAACAACCTGCGCCCCGTCTCGACTTTGGAAGGTTGAGAAGACGGGGCGCTTTCAGATGGAGTCAGGGATGACCCGAGAAGACAATAACACGGTCGAATACCGGCTGACAGAGACAAAAACTGTCCAGCCGGACGGCCTCGACCGTCACCTGTACGGGATGCTGGCCATCGTCGTCGTGGCATTCGGCCTGTTGACCTGCTCGGCTGACAGCCCGCTGTCGGCTGGCCTGGTCGCCGGCCTGCTGATCGCGGCTGGGGTCTGGGCAGTCTCGCTGCTCGCCAGCGGCCAGCTCGGGGGCCTGCGATGACCACCCTCAAGCACCACGAGCGAACGGCCGTCATCCTGAGCGCTCTCGGCCTCTCGGCCACCCAGAAGGCGATCCTCCTCGCCCTGAGCCACCGCACCAACCAGAACGGCGAGGCGTGGCCTGGACAGCCCCTGCTGGCTGCTGAAGCTGGCCTGAGCGTTCGCGGTCTGCGGAAGGCGTTGGCGGGTCTGGGCTCGGTGATGGAGATCGACACCGAGTCTCGTCGCTCGACCGTCTACCGCATCCGGTGGGATGCCCTCTCCCTCCTCGCTGCTACCCCGGAACGTAGTTCCTCCCTGAACGCCTCTTCAGAGGAACAGAGTGCCGCTACCCCGGAACGTAGTTCCTCCCCCCCCCGGAACGTAGTTCCTCCCACCCCGGAACGTAGTTCCCCCGAACGGTACAAGAACGGTTCAGAGGAACGGTACAAGAACGAAGCCCCCCCTACCCCCCAGGGGGCTGAGTGTGGGTCTGTGGATTCTGTCGATGGCTCGATCGAGCAGGATCTCATCAAGAAGGCCTGCGAGAAGAAGCCGACCCGGAAGCGCAGCCGCTCCAGCCTGACGCTGGAGGAGGTCGCAGCGATCCCGATGCCCCTCGACCTCCAGGCCCTCGACGGCTACACCGAGGCGTTCGCCCGGTGGTGTGAGGTCCGCAAGGGCACGTCCTGGCGCAAGAAGGCCGACCAGATCGAGCGCTTCCACCTGAAGATGTCCAAGGCCGCATCGGCTGGTCTCGATGTCCTGGGCGGTCTGGAGCGGGCATACGAGAGCGGCTGGCAGGGGCTCAACCCCAGCTACCTCAAGCCCCTCGCTGAGAAGACCACCGGCACGGCCCCGAAGGGTGCCGACCTGGGCGCCTGGTCGCTCGTCGCTGACGCGCTCGCGCACTTCGGAGCCCGCCCGCCCTACCAGGAGACGGCTACCGAGAGCGCCTGGAGCTTCGACGATGACCCGACCGTGTGCGCAGCCTACGACGCTGGCCTGCTGGCTGCCGCCGAGGCACGCACCGTCCCCGAGGCGTGGCAGACGCTCTACCGCAACGGCGGCGACAAGGCCCGACTCTGGCAGTCCCGCCGCTTCGCTCGCGCCTTCCATGCCGCCCAGCGCGGCGCCCTGCGGGGTGCAGCATGAGCGCGGTCGGACACAACTACGACTCCATCGGCACCGCCGAGGACTGCCTGCTCGGCGCACTCCTCATCGGTGAGGACTCCTGGGACGCGCTCGCCAAGCTGCGCACCCTGGACTTCAAGCCAGCCGCCTTCTCAGCCCCGCACCGCTCCAACCTCTACGAGCAGATCCTGAAGCTGGCCGACGACCTGAGCAGCAAGGAGGGCGCGCACGTCCTCAACACGCTCGCGATCTGCGAGTGGGTGGACGGCCACGGCACCGCCGAAGCCTGCGGCGGGTTCAGCTACATCTCGAAGCTGGCCGACAGCGCGGCGAGCCTCTACAACATCGACCACCTCGCCGGCCGCATCGCGAAGCATGAGGCTCGCCGCCGGCTGGCGGGTGTCGCCGCCGAGCTGGCCACCGCCGCCCGCGACCCGCAGCGCGAGGTCGACTCGCTTGCCGTCGACTTCGCGAAGAAGCTGGCCGAGCTGCCGCTGTCGACCGAGCCAGCCCGCGAGGAGACTGCAGCCGATCTCATCAGCGCCGTGCTCTGGGCGCGGAACAACAAGGACCAGGGCGGCGACTGCTGGCCGACCGGCATCGAGAATCTCGACCGGCTGCTGGCACCGCGCGACAGCCGCAGCCTCGGCGGGCTGGTCCCCGAGCGGCTCTACATCGTCGCCGGTCGCCCGAAGCACGGAAAGAGCGCCCTGGGCCTGAACATCGCGACGAACATGGCCCGCGCCGGTCATGGGGTCCACATCGACAGCCTGGAGATGTCCTCGACCCGCGAGGTCACCGGCACCAACCACCGCCGCCCCGGCGACCTGGCGTACCGCATCGCACAGCTCGGCTCGGCGCTGCCCTATGGCGCGCTCGCTGGCGACATGCGGCCTGACCAGTACGAGCGCCTGCACCGCGCGAGCTTCGACATCAGCGCGTGGAAGCTGACCGTCGACAGCCGCCCCAACCGTCACTACGGCGGCATCTTCGCTGCTGCTCGCCGCCGGAAGGCCCGTGACGCCAGCTTCGACGTGCTGGTGGTCGACTACGCCGGGCTCGTTCGCGGCGACAAGGGCGAGGAGCGGCGGCTGGTCATGGGGGAGGTCAGCCGCGGCCTCAAGGCGCTCGCGAAGGAACTGAGCATCGCGGTCATCCTGATCGCCCAGCTCAACCGCGGGTGCGAGGAGCGCGCCGACCGGCGCCCGGTGGCCTCGGACCTCAAGGAGTCGGGCGATCTGGAGCAGGACGCCGACGCCATCATCCTCGTCCAGCAGCCGGGCATCTATCCGCAGTGGGAGGGCAGCCCGGCGATGTGGATTCGCCTGGACATCTACCGCCACGGCCCGCCCGGCGAGGTCTGCCTGACCTTCGACGGCTCCACCCAGCGCATCTCTGGACCGACGATCTGCGACCCGGTCAAGAGCACGTCCACCAAGCGCAGCGGCTCGACCGCATGGAAGCGTGACCGATGAGGAGCGTAGAGGACACTCCAGCGCATTTTCAGCACGCCTTTGAGCTGTGCCACCTGTGCCGCCGCTTGCTGCCGCTGACGAGCCGCTGTCGCGCCCTGGAGGTGCTGGAGCGGCCCGCCGAGAAGCCCTGGGCCGCTTTCATCGCCGCGCCCTACACCGACGACGAGGACGGCTCCCGCCTCGCCAAGCTCGTCGCCACGCTCCAGGCCGACACCGACGCCGCCGAGGGCTACCGCCTCGGCCATACCGAGCACTGCGACGCATTCCGCCCCAGCACGACCAGCCCCGCCGACGAGCGCAGCCCCCGGAGGACCGCATGACCACCACACAGCACCACACCGACCTCCTGACCGAGCTGCGCCAGGCCCGCCGCGCCGATCCCGCCCGCGGCTGGGTTCATGGTCAGCGCCTCCAGGGCATCGCCGGCAATCGGTACGGCGCCCGCCTCGGTGAGCTGCGCGACGCTGGCTGGCACATCACGAGCAAGAAGGCCAGCGGTGGCGGCGGCTGGAACGAGTACCGCCTGGAGAGCTTCGAGCGCGGCTCGGGCCGCTCGCCCCGCGTCAGCTTCGACTTGCCGATGAGGCTGATCCGCCAGCTCGCCGCCGGTCACCTCTCCCAAGAGGTCATCGCTGAGGCCCGCCGCCTGGCACCCGCCGAGCAGGCCAGCCTCTTCGGGGGTGCAGCATGAGCGCCATCCTCACCGCCGAGGCGCGCATCGACGCGCTGCTGCACGCTCGCCTGTCCACGGGCACCGACTACCAGCACCGCATCGCGGCCCCGTACCGGTGGGACAGCCCGCCCGAGGCCGTCGAGGTGTGGGCGATGGACACCGCTGACCGCTGGTGGCTGCTTGTCGATGGCAAGCGCGTCGCCCGCCTGGGGCTGGAGGAGGAGATCGTCGCCTGCCGACAGGCCGGTCTCGGCCCGCCGCTGACGCCGTACACCCACGGTCTCACCGACCCGTTTGACGATGATGTGGCGCCCGCCGCCTGCTCTGACCGACCGTTCCGGGGATCTCCGCCCGGACGGGGTGAAGAGGCCCGCGTGACAGTCGGGCACGGACAGAGCAGCGGCGTGGCGCGCATCCTCTCCCTCGTCGACAGGATGGGCTGATGCGTGGCGGGCTCCTCACCGACACCCCTCGACCGCCTCACCGCCGACCTCTCGGCGGCGGGCGCCTGGTGCGCCGAGCGGCTGCGCTGGCTGGTGGCGTGGTCGGTGGCGACCGCCCGCAGCTGCTGGGCGTGGTCTCAGACCCCCGAGGCCGACGCCCTCTCGGCAGCGCTCGCGCTGCGCTGGCGCCCTCACCAGTACGTGCTGTGCGCGGTGATGGTCGTCGCTGCCCCCCGCGGCGTGATGCGCCCGCTGGCGTGGCTGGTGGTGCTGGTGTGGGTGGCTGGCGACCTGCTGGCGCACGGCCTGCCCGCTTGGATGATCGACACGATCTCAGCCCCGCTGCCGCGCCCTGCGGCGAGGAGACCCGATGAGAGAAGCTCTCCAGTGGCTGCGGCGCCTGCCGCGCGCCCTGCTCGACCTGCTGTGGCTGCTCATGGTGCTGTCGCTGCTGTGGGTGGCCCTCGGCCGTCCCGCGTCCACCCAGAGCCTGCGGTACACGCTCGGGGACGCCGACCTGACGCTGCTGTACCGCTCCGGGCCGAGCCGCCTGAAGATCCGCGTCGACGGCGAGACGTGGGTGTGCAGCCCCAGCCAGCCCGCCGTGCCCGGCGATGACCACAGCCTCGCGCCGACCGGCCGGCACTCAGCGATCCAGCCCATCGAGATCGGCACCCACGACACCGACACCGACACCGAGGAGCAGCGATGACCCGACCCGCCCCCCAGCCTCGCGTCCACTGCCCGACCTGCACCGGCACCGGCTCGATCCAGGTCGGCCACTGGCACGCCGGGCGCTTCACACCGACCGACCACCGCTGCTCGACGTGCGGCGGCACCGGGTTCGCTCCGCCCAACGTGGTGGTGTTCCCGATGCCGCCCGACGACGACGACCACACCGACCCGGAGGCGGCATGATGCTCCGTACAGGCGACCGGTTCCAGAACCACCCCGCCGCCCGCGCGCACATCGTGGGCATCACCCAGCGCTCGTCACGGGAGGGCATGGTGCGGCTCCTGACGATGTGCTCGGCGTCGATGACCGTCTACCCCTCCACCGTGCGCGCAGCGCCCCAGAGCGCCCCGGTGTGCCCCAACTGCCGACGCTGGTGGCAGCACTTCTGCGACCTCGCGCCCGAGGAGACCGCATGAGCACCGTCAACCGGGGCACCAAGCGTCGCCGCTTTGCCTACAGCCCGATCATGCGCAGCCGGCACGAGTCGCCGCTGCAGATCACCTGCCCATTTTGCTTCAACACCCGCTCGATCTGGTACGCGCGCATCCCCGCCGGCGCCCCAGAGCACGAGGCGTGCCTGCCGATCTCCTGCCCAGAGAGCCGCTGCGGCGTGCTGCTGTGGGCCTACGTGCCGCCCGCCTGGCGTGCCTGGGCCGAGCTCTGGCGTCCGTGGCAGGAGCTCATCGACGGCGTGTGGCGCACCGGCAACGGCCCCGAGCCAAAGCCGCCGCCGTCCGACCAGCGCCCGCCCCCCATCATCCCCAGACTCTCGGAGCGCACCATGCACGCCCGACACGCCTACTACATGCTCGGCACCCGCCGCGAGCTGGCCGCCGTCATCCTCCGCACCCGCACCGAGCCTGCCGCCGGTCTCTGGGAGGGCGCCGAGGTCGAGGTGGCTGACCTGTACCTGTTTGTCCCCGAGTCGCCCACCGACCTGGCCGCGCTGCTCGACAGCCAGCCAGCCGTCGCGGAGCTGCACGCACACACCCCGCTGACCCCCGGCGAGCCGCTGGAGCTGGACGGCATCCCCCGCGGCCTCGACCCTGACTGCTGGTG